>MDTB01107083.1_pt1 | contig 23566 bp, 20 predicted proteins | sample 811161 | NCBI WGS metagenome assembly MDTB01 (sample SAMN05326650, study PRJNA326480) | marine metagenome | isolation source: seawater | place: Mediterranean Sea | collected 2009
CCGGTGAGCTTATGTTTAAGTTCTTTTCATGCACTGCATAAAAAAAATGTTCATGTTTATCCTCTAATGCATCTAATCTCTCCAATGCATAATAATGATGAGCCATCCGTCTCCAGGTCTCATTTCCTGAAAGGGGCGATCTGCGGAACCTTATAATGTTCTCATTCTCTTTTGCCCACACATTGATTAGTGGATCAAAACGATAACAGACGATGCAAGCGTAAGAAAAAAACTCCACTACCTCTATTTTATTTCCTCGGGTCTGATAAGGCTTATCAAGTTCGATATAATGTATGTTGGGTATGAATTTACCTGCAGGAATATCTTTGGCTATTATTATCAACAGGTAAACAAAGAGGATGACTAGGCCAGTCGCTAGCCCTCCAACAAAAATTTTCTGTTGCTTTAAGAATTTCGCTTCTCTCTTCATTGCTCTTTCAATTTATCTAATTTAAAACCTAACAGCAATCATAAGAAGCATTAATTATTACCTCAATTTAACTACTTTCTGCCTTACAGGTTCTCCTTCCGAATTGTGGATGGATAGGCTTACCTCTAGGGCAAGCCAATCAAAGTGTATAATGCCAAAGTTCGCACCATAATAACTATCTCCGATACGGAACGGACCAGGTTCCTCTTTACGAACAGCTACTAGTCCGGTTAATGGTTTATTGAGGGATGACGATGTTATCTCCCAGAGAGGGTTTATTGTTGCATCTTTACGCTGATAGATTGCCGCTGAGTGCCTATCTCCTGATACTATAAATATGTTTTCTGCCTCGCTCTTATTCAGCAGCTTAAAAAGGCGCTCTCTTTCATTAGGTAGTGTTCGCCAAGCCTCCCATCCATGGCCATCTGCAATTACTTGTATGGAGGATACAATCAGACGGATCTGGGCCGACTCCTTCAATACTTTCTGAAGCCAGGACCATTGTGCGTGTCCGAGCATAGTTTTATATACTGAATGATCCTGTTGATACTTTTCGTTAGCATTACCCTTTGCACGTAACAGCGATGATCGAAAAAATCGCGTGTCTAGAAAGATTAGTTGTACTCTACTGTTTTTAGGTCCTATCGTTTTTGCAAAGTAAATTCCATCTCTAGTTCTGCGTACATCATCTTCCGGAATCCATATATATTCGAAAAGTTTCTCAGAATTCTTTTTGAGGGGCCAATCACCACCCGCGTCATTCAGGCCGTAGTCGTGATCATCCCAAATACTCATGATGGGTGTTCGCTCTCGTAACTTGCTGAACTCGGGGGATCTACCCAGCTTCCAGTAAGCCTCTCGAAGAGATTTCAGATTAGGATCATACTCCTCGCTGTCGGGATAAACATTGTCGCCCAGCAAAAGAACGAGGTCTGGGTTTGCCTCCCTGATAATCCGAAAAATCTTATCTTCATTGCGTTGATCAAAACAAGATCCAAAAGCAATCGTGACAAGTTTTTTATCGTCAACAATAGAGGCGGAATGGAGTGGTTTTGCTGGTGAGAAATAATTGGCGAGTAGCGTGTTGGTCTGAAATAAAAGCATTAGGTAAAGAAGAGCCTGCTTCATTCGTTTGCCCCACAGTAAATTCGCTTGCTAACTGATCTGGGTCTAATGACCACGCTGCACTGAAGTAATTGAAGCTCTATGAATTTAATAATGGCCTGCCATAGTTTCATTTTGACCCGCTTCACTCTCGAAAGGTGTTAGAAAGGAAAAGTTTTGGTTTAACCTTTCCTTAGAAAGCTACCTCGCGACGCATTACGCGGTCGTAAAAGTCACTATCTAATTTTTGATAATTACCCGTCGAAGGATCTCTAACAAGTAACTCTTCTTTTACCTCTTCAAGGTGGAAAGATTGCTCTCTTAATTCATTTTTTTGTAACTTATGCGTTGTTGTCGTTGGTAATTCTTGAAGGATGCGAATGAATAATGGCCTTGCATATCCGGGCAGGTTTTCGTTCATATAAGTTGACAGGCTGCTGAGATCTATTTGCTCACTGTCTGCGCTATTTTTAAAAACAATAGCAGCCATTCCTGCTCGACCATCGGTACCTGGAATTTCTATACCATACACATTTGTGTAAAGTATCTCGCTATATTTATTGATGATTTCACCTACTTCATTGGTTGAAACATTCTCGCTCTTCCAGCGGAAAGTATCGCCTATGCGGTCTACAAACTGATAATGAATTTGTCCGTAGGCGAAGCCTACATCCACGGTTTTCATGAGATCACCTGTGTTGAAGTATTTATCTCCAATTACAAAACAATCCTCAAGAATTTTTTTATCAGTATCTGCTTTTTCCGTATAACCATCAAATTTTGATTTTTCGGTAACCTCAATTAACAATAATCCTGTTTCGCCCTGCTCTACTTCGATACAACAACCATCTTGGTTTCTAACGATAGCTTCTTTCGCGACATCATAAGCGACAATTTTCATTGGAGAAATACCAAGACCCACTGTACATTCTTTATTAAAAACATTTGCGAAACCGCCATTCCCCTCGCTAGCCGCATAAAACTCTCCGATTCGCTCTATGTTGAAACGCTCCTTAAATTCTAACCAGATATCTGGCCGCAGGCCGTTACCCACTATGCTGCGAATGGGGTTTTCTCCATCATTTTTTTGAGGCGCTTGGGAAACTAGATAGCGAATAAACTCTCCGATATATATGAAGCTAGTGCAATGGAACTTTCGTATTTCATCCCAGAATACTGTTATAGATAATCGTCTTCGAATAACACTTCCAGCTCCAGCATTAAATGCTGCCGCTAACCCAAGTATTAGCCCTGTACCATGGTAAAGGGGTAAACAATTATATATTCGATCTTTATGACTTAACCTTAATAAAGCTTTATGTGAGAGCTCTGCTCCGGTAAATATTCTCCTGTTGGGCACTACCGCTGCTTTCGGTAGGCCTGTTGTTCCAGAAGTAAATATATAGAAGGCCACATGACCTAACGTGACTTTATTAATCTCAGGGGGGGTTGTTCCGTCCATAGACGGGTCCCCAGAGTTGAGTTCCGTTGCCCATTCAGGAATTTCAGATTCTTCATTATCAGATACGCACAAGTAATCAAGTCTATCTTTCAACTTAAGGTGGGCTAGCACTTCTTCAAGCGCATCAGATAATTCCGTGCCGAATATACACTTTTTCGAATTCACAAGATTAATGCAATGAATTAATGGTTGCTTGGTTAGATTGGTATTAATTAAGCCAGCAATGGCACCAAGTTTGCAGATTGCGACTACGTTTACGACGAATTCAATCCGATTCTGCATGAAAAGGCTAACACAATCTCCTGAACTTATACCCAAGCTTTTTAAATAGTTAGCCACACGGTTTGATTGTTCATTTAATTCTTTCCAAGAAAGGATTTTGTCCTCAAATAAAATAGCTGAATCGTGGGGATATGAATGAGCATTGCGTTCCACTAGAAGAGAGAAAGACATTATCTCATCATCGGAGCGTTGTTTCGCGGTCGCTTTGTTTAAGATAACTTTTAAGTCGCCAATGATATCGTTAAGTGAACCCATCGTTTCCCCGTGTTATTTGATCTATTCTTTATGATTCGATAATACGTCCGCATAGGTTTTGTAACAAGCGACAAAATATAGGACATAATAAAATGGCTAAGAAATTTGTTTTAACCTCTATTAATCATGGGATCGGAGAAATTATCTTGAACCGGCCAGAAAAGCGTAATGCTCTTACTGGTCCCTTTGTTAATGATTTGCACTCTGCACTTCAGACTTTGATAGCTGATAGCTCTTGTGTAGTAATTATTCTCCGCGGAGCGGGAGGGGCTTTTTCTGCAGGACTCGATACTGAGGCCTTCAATAAGAAGCCATCACCTCCCTGGCGCCAGACCTTCCAGGAAGACTGGGCTAATCTCCACAATAAGTTCTTCCTCTGTCCAAAACCAATTATTGGGGTACTTGAGCGATACGCTATAGCAGGTGGGGCAGCGTTAGCCTTTGCATGCGACTTTCTTGTTGTAGGAGAAAGTTCATATCTGCATGTTTCTGAGGTGAATATGGGGCTAATGGCACCAATAAATACAGCTTGGTTAGGGATAAGATACTCCCACGCATTAGGCCTTAAATTGGCCTTACAAGGAGAGCCTATTTATGGATGTGAATTACTGCAATTGGGTATTGCAACTCGATGTTGTGAGGACTCGGAAGTATTGAGTGAAGCACTAAAGCTTGGTAATCGATTGGTTAAAAACAATACCGAGACGCTTCAAGGTTTGAAATTGGGTTTGAGAAAAGCAAAAAGGCTTGACAATTTTCACCAATTATTGAGGGAGCTACGCAGTAGATAGAAATTGTTAATTGTATTGTACTGGGATAAAAAAACTATCCTGGTAGATCAGAGAATTTGAGTTTGTGGATTTACAAATTTGAGTAGCTATTTGACTGGACGCCGCTATTTTTCAGGGGTTTTTTGGTAAAGAAAAAGGGTCAGATGTCGAGAAAATCATATCATTAAAACTATTTTCAACTTTTTTTGGTGGGTAAATTAGGTTTTTACTCCATACTTATGCACATTTAATGGGGTCAGTTCGCGACTCTATTCCTCCACTCTTATATAATTTTGGCTACGTTTTTTTATTATCGTAAGTTATTGAAAAATATGGAAATTAAACAAGTTGTACAAAAAGTGATCAATCGGTGAAAAGGCTAATTTCTGGGGCTTCAGACACTATTTCTGTTAGTTATCACCAGAGTTATCCACAGAAATTGTGGAAAAGATCTGAGATAAGGTAAGTTAGTGATTACTATGAGACCTGTTATAGGGTGGCGGGGAAGTATTTTTGCAGTTTGCTCGGGGTAGTGCACGAATTTCTTGCTCTTTGATAAAGTGTAGAACGATGAAAATGGTTCTAAAATTTTAGGTCGGGTGACGACAATGAGGGAATTTTTAATAAGAGCGAAGGGTTTGCCAGTTGATCCAAAAAAATTTTTGTCTTCAATTGGCTCCATGGGGCACGCAGAGTATCTTGCTGATGTAATAAAGCAAACTCTATTGATCTCGAAGGGTCACCGATCTGATACTAAACTTACGCTAGTTCTGGAAAAGTCTGCTGACTATTCTCGAGCTATAGAGATCGATGGATCTAATCTTGGTAGTCTCTCCGGATGGCGAGAACCAGAAATCTTGGAGTTTTTATCCGAGGCTTTGGCTTTCGGAAGGGGGTTAAAGAAGGATGAAGTGGCTTCTTTTATCGATGGAGTCAATTTAAGGGCTGCTAGCTTTGAAAAGCTTGTTCGTGGTCATCGTGGAGCGCTAGCGATGCTAGAACCGGGCGGAAGCGACATTCGTTTAGAGTCGCGATTAGAAAACCTGCTATTTATTATGACTGATCATATTCCCATGGAACGCAATACGCGGAAATTTTTGAGGAGGCTAGGTGCTAAGCTTCTATCTTTAGGACCAGTTACTTTGCATACATCACAGTGCATTACCTTGATCCATAACGAAATTGATCGGCGATTTAATTAATTGAGTGTTGGATAGTATTCTATTGTTTGACTTCACTGATTCAGGAATAATCAACGGCTATTTTCTGAGGTAAATTTAATGGCAAATATTTGGTCACAGAGCAAAGTAGAGTCTATTGCAATCCTTGGGGGATCCGGGGATTTAGGTGGAGGGCTTGCGAGGCGTTGGTCACGCGCGGGTTACCAGGTTCTAATTGGATCTCGAACCGAGCATAAAGGCAAAGCCGCGGCTGAAAGTTTGCTTGAGGAATTTCCAGACTTAAATGTTTCCGGTTATGAGAACGTGGATGCAGCCTCCAATGCTGATCTGGTAGTGTTGACGGTCCCCTTCGAACATCAGATCAGTACCTTGTCAACTGTAAAATTAGCGCTGAAAGGAAAAATATTAATTGATGTAACGGTACCTCTTGTTCCTCCAAGGGTCGGTACTGTTCAATTGCCTGAAAGCGGATCCGCAGCTCAAGCTGCGCAAGCATTTGTTGGCGAGGAGGTTCAGGTTGTATCTGCTTTTCAAAACGTTGGTGCTCAGCATCTGAAAGAGGATCATCATTTTGCTTGTGATGTTCTTGTAACTGGCGACAAGAGATCTGCTAGAGAGGTTGTTATTCGTTTGATAGAGGATCTAGGATTAAAGGGTTGGCACGCAGGTCCGTTGGCAAATTCGGTTGCGACAGAAGCCCTTACCTCTGTACTTATTACCATCAATCGACATCATAAAATTAATGGTTCTGGTATTACCATTACTGGTAAGCCCTCCATAGACTGATGAACCTTAGATTCTTTGGTATCAGTGGTATCCCAATGGTACAACCTGGCGATGACCTCGTGGGTCTTATGGATGAAGGTCTTATTCGTATGGATGAAACTTTTGAAAATCAAGATGTCATTGTAATTGCACAGAAAATTGTATCCAAAGCAGAGAACCGTTATGTCGACTTGACTAAAGTGTCCCCTGGAGATGAGGCTAAGCAGATTGCTGTGGAAGTAGATAAAGACCCTAGGAAAGTGCAAGTAATTTTAGATGAATCTAAAGAGGTGATTCGCGCTTGTCCCGGTGTGCTTGTTGTCGAGCACCGTCTTGGCTTTGTTCACGCGAATGCGGGTATAGATCAGTCAAATATCACTAACGAAACTGGAGATGATGAAGACTTGTGTTTATTACTGCCTTTGGATGCTGATGCCAGTGCGAGGAGGATTCGTCACGATATCCGCGAGCGTTTTGGTATCGAGGTAGGAGTAATTATAAACGATAGTATGGGAAGAGCCTGGCGAATGGGTACGCTAGGGTTGGCAATTGGTGTGGCCGGATTCACGGCTCTCGAAGATTATGTTGGTAAAACAGATCTCTTTGGTAAAGAGTTAGCGGTAACTCGGGTGGCGGCTGCAGATGAGATGGCTGCTGGTGCCTCATTGGTTATGGGTCAGACTATTGAGAAAATCCCTGCAGTTCTTGTACGAGGCTATGGTCCTTCAGATCCTAAGGAACAGGCACAGCGAGGCGTCGTGCCTTTAATACGACCAAAACATATGGATCTTTTTCGTTAGTTCATTTATGGAAAAGAATCTTGATAATGTTGAATATCTCGCTTTATCTGGTGGTGTTGGAGGAGCCAAGTTGGTACTTGGCTTATCGCAAATACTTGCACCTGAAAAACTAATAGTAGTAGCGAATACGGCTGATGACTTTAAGCACATCGGACTCAATATCTCCCCTGATCTCGATACAATTATGTATACGCTCGCAAATCTGAATAACTCCGAGTTAGGTTGGGGTCAAACTAAAGAAACATGGCAGTTTCTAGACGCCTTAGGTCGGTTGGATCAGGAAACTTGGTTTAAAATTGGGGATAGAGATCTTGCAACCCATATCGTGAGAACAACGAAGTTGGATAATGGCGAAACGCTAAGTCAAGTAACGAAAGAGCTTTGCTTTAGCTTGGGAGTGAAACATCAATTAATACCAATGACGAATGATAAGGTGGCCACAGTTGTGCATACCAAATCTGGTCAAAGTATACCGTTCCAACAATACTTCGTGCGTGATCGCTGCGTCCCAAAGGTCAGAGGCTTCGAATTCCAGGGTATAGCAACGGCAGCTCCCAGTCCTAGCTTTTTGAAAAGTTTAGAGTCCCCAAAACTGAGATTGATTATCATCTGTCCATCAAACCCATACGTTAGTATCGATCCAATCCTTAGGATGCGTGGTGTGTTAGACCTCATTGCTGAACGGCGAATCCCAGTAGTCGCTATCTCGCCAATTATTAGTGGACAGGCATTAAAGGGACCCGCAGCCAAAATGATGGAGGAACTCGGGGAATTGGCCTCTGCAATTGGTATTGCTAAGCATTATCGAACTCTTTACCGAGATATGTTGACTGGCTTCATAATTGATGAGAAAGATCGTAGATTGGAGGCAGATTTTACTGAGATGGGACTTCGAGCTATCGCGACTAACACAGTCATGGTAACGTTACAGGATCGGATTAATCTTGCACAAGAAGTATTGCGCTTTGGAAGCCGCATAACCATATGACTACTACGGCAGTACTCCCGGTCAAACAGCTTTCGGATGCTAAACAAAGGCTTCGCGGCCTTCTTTCCAATGAAGAACGAAATCTGCTAACGCGATCTATGGTAGAGGATGTATTAGTCGCTTTAGAGGTATCGCCATTTATTGATGAAATCTTGATGGTAACAAGTGATGTTGGGTTAGGAGATTTAGCTTGTGCTTACGGGGCAACGGTAATGCAGGATCGCGGCATGTCAGGTTTAATAGCTTCAGTAACTGCGGCGGCGCATCATCTTGGTAGCTCATGCAACGACATTCTGGTCTATATTCCGGGAGATATCCCATTGTTGGCTCCCGAGGATCTAGAGATAGTTCTGGATGGCTTCGGTTCAACTAATTCTGAAGAGGTAACTTTAGTCCCGGCAGATGATTTTGGAGGCACAAATTGCATCGTATGCTCCCCTCCCAATTGCTTAGAGTTTTGTTTTGGCAAGAATAGCTTTCGGCGACATTTGGAGATAGCCAAATGTCTTAGGATAGCTCCGGCAGTTTTAAAATTAACACGAATTGGTCTAGATATTGATACTCCTTCGGATTTAATAAGACTTTCTCAGGTGCTTTGTCATAGTTACCAGGATAAAGTCACTTTTAGATACTTACTTGGTAGCGGTATCTTGGAGAAGGCCTGTCCTGAGTTGTTGGGAATTGATAGAAAATGATAGATAAGGAAAGCATGTTAAATATTGACAGGTTAAGCCCATTGCCCTCCGATGACGAAGTATTGCATATAGCGGCTATGGAAAATGAGGTGTCTGTTCTACAAACTGCATTAAATCAGAGAGTCCAAGAAAGACCAACGACTATCTCTTTCTCGAAAAAGGTCTTCATTCCGTTGACCCATCTTTGTAGAGATGTCTGCCACTATTGCACTTTTGCTCAAGTGCCCCGTAAAGTAAAGGCTCCCTATCTCAAACCGGAGGAGGTCTTGAGGATTGCCAATAGCGGTGCTCAGGCAGGTTGTAAGGAAGCTTTGTTTACTCTTGGTGACAGGCCAGAATTCCGTTACCAAACAGCAAGAAAGGGTTTGAAAGAGCTGCATCAGGAATCTACCTTGTCTTACCTGAGAGATATGGCAGATCTGGTATTCAAGGAGACAGGATTATTCCCACATTTAAATCCTGGATTAATGTCCACTGGGGACCTTAGAGAGCTTCGTAAAGTTTCCTTATCCATGGGTATTATGTTGGAAAGTTCTTCTGAGCGATTGCTGGAGAAGGGTATGCCTCATTATGGATCCCCTGATAAGGTCCCTGCTAAAAGACTGGAAACAATTCGTCTTGCGGGTGAGGAGAATGTGCCTTTTACCACCGGTATTCTTATCGGTATTGGTGAAACTCGTCAAGAACGAGTCGAGTCGTTACTCGCAATACGAGGTGTGGATAAGGGTCAAGTACAAGAGATCATTATTCAGAATTTTCGAGCGAAGCCCGGAACTTTAATGGCCGATGCTCCAGAACCAAACATCAAAGAGTTATTATGGACGATAGCGATTGCACGTATTATTTTCGGTCCTCGGATGAATATTCAGGCCCCTCCGAATCTTAGCCCAGATGTTTTAAGACAAATTGTGGATGCAGGTATTAATGATTGGGGTGGTGTCTCCCCGGTTACCCCAGACTTTGTGAATCCTGAGGCCCCATGGCCCCATCTTTCGGATCTCGCTCGAGAGACTGAGGAATCCGGGAAGGTTTTGGTTGAGCGACTGGCGTTATATCCAGATTATGTCCTTAACAAAAAAGATTGGGTTGATCCACGGTTGCAGCCGGCACTTTTGAAAGCAGTTGACGGTGAGGGATTTGCAAGGACCGATACTTGGGTGGCGGGTTGTTCGCTGGCGCCTTCAGAGAGGGAGATTAATAGAGTAGTAGAACTACCTAGGGGAAAGATGAACCTGGAAATAGAGAATATTATTAATCAAGCTCAATCAGGTGAAGAGTTAACCGAAGATCAGATAGTAAGAATGCTTAAATCTCGCGGAAATGAAATCACGCACATCTGTCAAGCAGCAGATCGGCTCAGACAAAAAGTCGTCGGTGATGAAGTTACTTACTGCGTTAATCGTAATATTAATTACACGAATATTTGTTACTTTAGGTGCCAATTCTGTGCATTTTCTAAAGGGAAAATGAGTGAAAATCTTCGAGGTAGGCCCTACGATTTGTCTATTGAGGAGATCATGAGAAGAACGTCGGAGGCGTGGCGGCGAGGAGCAACCGAAGTATGCTTGCAAGGCGGTATCCACCCAGAATATACGGGACAGAGGTATATTGATATTTGTCATGCAATCAAGCAAGTCAATCCTGAAATACATATCCACGCTTTTTCTCCCCTAGAGGTTTGGCATGGCGCTTATACTTTGGGTGTAGACGTTGAGACATTTCTGAAGAAGCTTAAGGAAGCCGGTCTAGGCACCCTACCGGGAACGGCAGCCGAAATTCTAGACGATGAAGTTCGCGCTGTTCTGTGCCCTGATAAGATTACTACTGACCAATGGCTACGAGTTATGGAGGAAGCTCATGCGCAAGGAATACAGACCACTGCCACTATAATGTGTGGTCACGTTGAGAGATATGAGCATATTGCGAGGCATTTATTGCGTATCCGTCGTTTACAGGCTAGAACAATGGGGTTCTCCGAATTTGTAATTTTACCATTTGTTCATATGGAGGCTCCGATCTACCTCAAAGGATCATCTCGCAAAGGCCTCACGCTAAGGGAAACTATTTTAATCCATGCAATCTCTCGTTTAACGCTTAACCCATATTTTAAAAATATCCAAGCATCCTGGACAAAGCTTGGCCATGATTTATTACGAACGTGCCTCCGGGCAGGGGTGAATGATTTGGGAGGAACCTTAATGAATGAGACAATCACTAGAGCTGCTGGAGCAAGCCATGGAGAGGAAACTACTCCAAAGGAAATGGAGAGAATAATACGTAGTATTGGCCGACAGCCTCGGCAGAGGACTACAAATTATGGTGAGGTAAATCAATTGAATAGGGTTAGGTCATTTGAAGCATCAAGTCTGGAAGAACCCACTTATAGTGTAGTTAACAAATACGAACGGAAAAAAAAGACTGAGAAGAGAAAATTGTATAGGCCAGGGCTTGAAAGAAAAATGACTGGTGCTGATATTGTTTAGCTCATTAATTTTATAAGAGGAATAGTAAATGGTTATGCCGCAAAGAATCGCGCTGACGCTATCCAATTCGGCTGGTGCCCTCGCGACAATCAATGATGCCCTTTGGGCAGAATCAGAAGGTTATGACGATGTTTGGTTTGCTGATACAGGGATGGATTCCTTGACTATGGCCTGCGCAGTCGGTGTTCAAACCAAACGAATGCGCATAGGAACAGCGATTATTCCTGTATTCACGCGAACGCCAGCTGTTTTTGCGGCGACCGCTCATGTATTGGACCAGGTTAGTGATGGTAGATTTATTCTCGGATTAGGTTCGTCTAGTCAAACCATGATGGAAAACTGGAACGGTCAGGTATTCGAGAAGCCACTTACTCGTGTAAAAGAAACTGCTAAGCTCGTTAGAAGTATGTTAGAGGGTAACCGTTCTGATTTTGAGGGCGAAACTGTGCACAGTAAGGGTTATCGCCAGCCGCCTCTCCCCGAAGGGAAGCCACCGATTTATCTGGCGGGCCTTCGAGGCAAGATGCTCGAGATGGCAGCTGAGGTGGGGGATGGCGTTATCCTTAATTTATTTCCACGCTCGTTCTTCCCTACTATGCTTGAACATATCCGTATCGGTGCTGAGCGAGGGGGAAAAAAGCTGGAAGATATTGAAATAGTTTGTCGTCATCAGGTTGTCGTAACCCGTGATTTGGCAGAGGCTCGAAACAGGATGCGAACACAGTTTGCTCCATACTACGCTACTCCAGTTTATAATAATTTCCTGGCCTGGTCGGGTCATGCCGAGAAGGCTAAGGTCATTAAAGAAGGCTGGGCCGAGCGTGACCGCAATAAAACTACCGGTGCGATGGATGACGAGTTGGTGGATGAGTTGGCATGTATTGGCAGCGCAGAACAGTGTCAAGATCGTATAAGAGAATACGCTGATATGGGTATAACGACTCATATTATTTCATGTCCATCACCTGGTGCGCTTGAAACAACAAATGAAGCTTTTACAGCAAAAAACTTTTCTTTTTAGGAATTGAGTCTACCTAATATTGATAAGGTATAAGTTTGAGTTATAGGATTTCGGCAGTAAGTAGTATCCAGGAGATTGGTAGCAAGGACTGGGATTTATGTGGTAATCCCAATGGAATCCCTCATGATCCGTTCCTCACTTTTACCTTTCTAGACGCTTTAGAAAAAAGTGAGTCAGCAGCAGCAGATACTGGTTGGACCCCCTATCATTTAAAGCTTGAGGATGAGAGGGGCACACGTGTGCTGGCAGTGGTCCCCATGTACTTAAAGAATCATTCTGCAGGGGAGTATGTTTTTGATCATTCCTGGGCGGATGCATTTGAGCGTGCGGGAGGAAGATATTATCCAAAGTTTCAGATAGCTGTCCCGTTTACACCAGCCACTGGACGCCGCCTACTAATTCGAAGTGACCAAGATCAGAAGGAAATTGGTGCATATCTCGTTCGAGGACTAACTAAGATTGCAGCTGAGACAGAAGTTTCATCAGTGCACATAACATTTGCCGATAAATTACAGTGGGAACTCACTGGCAAATTAGGCTTTTTGCGAAGGACGCATAAACAGTATCATTGGCAAAATCGGGGATATGATGTTTTTGAGGACTTTTTAAGCGACCTTACCTCCAAGAAGCGCAAGAATATAAGGAGAGAACGCAGAGCCGCTTTAGCAAATAACGTCAAGATACAAATTCTCACTGGTAAAGATATTTGTGAGTATCACTGGGACGAATTCTATAGGTTTTATATCGATACCACGAGCCGTAAGTGGGGACATCCGTATTTGTCTCGAAAGTTTTTCTCCTTGATTGGAGAGTCGATGGCGAAAGATATCTTGCTCATAATGTGCAGACGTGATGGTCGATATATAGCTGGTGCGATCAACTTTATTGGTGGGGAGTGTCTCTTTGGTCGAAATTGGGGTTGCATTGAAGAACATCCTTTTCTCCACTTTGAAGTTTGTTACTATCAAGCAATCGAATACGCGATTAAACATGGTCTAGCGACGGTAGAAGCTGGTGCCCAGGGGGATCACAAGTTGGCCAGGGGTTACACGCCTAGTAAAACATATAGTGCGCATTGGATCACTAATCCTTCTTTTCGGGAGGCCGTTGATAAGTTCTTAGATGCCGAGCGTCAGTGGGTGCAAGAGGAAATTGATTCCATAGAGGATCATTCACCTTTTAGGAGAGTTTAAGTGCTGGATGCTTCGACAATACCTCTAATGGAGGACTTTAGTATAGCATTGAAATCTTCATCAGACTGTTGGAATTTTAATCCCTCAGTAAGGGCGCGAGAGAAGCTTGCTACTACCCCTTTTTGTTCTGTTAATCTCTTATTCGATTCCTCCCTGGAATAACCTCCTGATAGTGCCAAGACACGCAATACTGCTGGGTGTTCCACGCACTTAAGGTAGAAGTCTCTTGTATCCGGGAGGGTTAGCTTAAGCATTACTTTGGCGTCTGTGCCAAGTTGATCCAGGTGATAAAGAAGTTCTGACCGCAGGATATTTTCAATTTGTGATTTGTTGTTAGCATGTATATCTACTTCAGGCTCAATAATTGGAACTAGATCTGCTTGTATTATATGCCTCGCAATCTTGAATTGCTGTTCTACAACTTTTTTAATTCCACCGATATTCAAAGTTTTGATGACGGACCTCATCTTGGTTCCAAAGATTCCTTTGCTTTTGGCCTCCATCAATAATTGATCCAATTTTTCAATGGGCTTCATTAGCTGTACGCCATCGAATTCTTCGGCTAAACCACTGTCAACTTTTAGTATTGGAATAATGTTTTTTTCTTCCCATAAATATTCGGCAGTAGGACGATTTTCAATTTCATTATTCATGGTATGTGCAAACAGAATTGCAGCAATGATATCTTTTCCATCAAACGCGTCGCTAGTGATTATGCGTGTTCGCATTTCATGTACCAAAGCAAACATCTCGATATCATTTGACCACTTATCTTTGTCAATACCGTACAGGCTAAGTGCTTTAGGTGTGCTCCCACCACTTTGATCCAATGCAGCAATAAAGCCTTGCGCCGAACTCATTCTTTCCCTCTGTTCTTGGTTTAACACATTTACTCTCTCTTTATTACATAGTTCATTGATGAAAATTTTATCTGTTTCCTAAGGATAGTATCTAGCGCATTGGCAAACAACTGCCGATCACTTGCACTAATTGGCTCTGGACCTTTCGTTTGAATCCCGGAAGAGCGCATTGTATCCATAAAATCCCGTAAATTTAATCTAGGACCAATATTTTCCTTAGTGTAGACCTCACCACGCGGGTTAAGGACCTGAACGCCCTTACCTATTAGTTCTGACGCCAGCGGAATATCGGCAGTGATAGCAAGATCATTAACGTTAGTCCGATTCACAATCTCATGGTCAGCTACGTCAAACCCCTTCGGTACCTGAAGGAATTGGACCAGTTTTTCACTTGGAGTGGGAATGAAATTGTTTGCAACTAGGATCACCGGTGTTTTAGTTCTCGTAGCTGCGCGAAATAATATTTCTTTGATTACTTTTGGGCAAGCGTCTGCATCAACCCAGATTTTGAAAGTCAAGTTCTGTCCTCCTTTTTCAAAGGCGCAATCATTAAACAAGCAATTCGAGTGCTACAGACAAACCTTACTCAACTGTTTATTGCAGATCTTCAATCTCTTATTTTAGGGACGACTTATTTTTACAGAGTGGACTGCTTGGCATCCTCTAGACGGCTCTTTAGTTCCTCTAATTCTTTTGAAAGTTCTTTAGGGAGCCGATCATGATATTTCTTATAGTATGCTTTGATCGAAGGAATTTCCTTTAACCACCCATCAATTTCGACTTTAAGCAGATGTTCTATCTGTGATGAGGAAAGTTTTAGTCCTGAGAAATCAATTCCATCGGGCGATGGAACGTTACCTATTGGCGTTTTGATTACCTCTGCATTGCCCTCACAGCGATCGAAGATCCATTTCAAAACTCGCGAATTTTCTCCAAAGCCAGGCCATAGGAAATCGCCATTCTCATCCTTACGAAACCAATTGACATAATATATCGATGGAAGTTTTGTAGTGGCATTTTTTGCTAAATTAATCCAATGCTGCCAGTAATCAGCCATATTATATCCACAGAAAGGCAACATCGCCATCGGATCTCTTCGCAGTTTCCCTATGTTTCCCGCTGCCGCTGCCGTTTTTTCAGAGGATACTATAGATCCGAAAAATACACCTTGAATCCAATTAGCAGATTCATTCACGAGGGGGACCACAGTTGCTCTTCGACCCCCGAATAAGATGGCGCTTATAGGTACTCCTGAGCGGTCTTCCCATTCTTCTGCCATAGTCGGGCACTGCCTTGCCGATACTGTGAAACGAGCGTTAGGGTGCGCTGCCGTGTTGGCACTATCTGGAGTCCAATCCTCACCTCTCCAGTCAATTAAGTGCGCTGGAGGCTTCTCTGTCATACCTTCCCACCATACGTCTCCCTCATCAGTTTCTGCAACATTGGTAAAGATGCAATTCTTACGTAGAGTTAGCATTGCATTGGGGTTCGATTGCATGCTCGTTCCTGGGGCAACTCCAAAAAAGCCAGCTTCTGGATTAATACCATATAGACGACCGTCATCACCAAACTGCATCCAACAAATATCGTCCCCTACTGTCTCCACCTGCCAATTTGGGATCGTTGGAACTAGCATTGCCAAATTTGTTTTACCGCAGGCACTTGGAAAGGCGCCGGCAATATATCGAACTATCCCTTCTGGGTTAGTGATTTTTAAGATGAGCATATGTTCGGCCAGCCAACCGCCTTCGCGCGCCATCGTAGATGCAATTCTAAGAGCAAAACATTTTTTTCCAAGTAGTGCATTCCCTCCGTAACCTGAGCCAAAAGAGAATATCTGACGTTCCTCAGGGAAGTGAGCAACATAAAGCTGATTTGGGTTACATGGCCATGAAGCATCAGCTTCGCCTTTACACAGTGGTTTCCCCACAGAATGCAGGCAGGGCACAAAATCGCCAGAACCGATGGCATCGAGAACTGCCCGACCCATTCGAGTCATAATATGCATTGATGCAACGACATAGGGAGAGTCAGTGATTTGGACTCCAATATGCGCTATCGGAGAGCCGATAGGACCCATTGAAAAAGGGATCACATACATGGTCCGGCCACGCATACAACCACTAAACAACGGAGTTAGCGTAGCCTTCATATCCTTGGGAGACATCCAGTTATTATTTGGTCCTGCATCTTCTTCTTCATGGGAGCAAACAAAAGTACGACTTTCTACTCTGGCGACGTCATCGGGATCTGAGCGCACGATATAGCTGTTTGGACGTTTTGTGTTATTCAACCTTCTGGCAGCCCCTGATTCAATGAGAAGCTCCCACATTTGGTCATATTCTTCCGGGGTACCAGAACAGATAACAATATTTTCTGGCTGACAAAGTTCCTTTACCTTTTGCACCCAGGTCTCGACTTTCGTTGTCTGTGGCATATATAAAATTATCCTAAGTAATATTATTGGCGTGGTTTTTCGGACCTATTGCGCGGGAAATGAAAGAATAACTGATTCACAATATCGGTGCTATAAATGAATCGATCTAAAGGGGCGAAAGATAAGCGGCACGGCTTCATATTTGATAATCTACGACTATGTATAAACCAGATAAATTGATAACAGATTACAGGCCTTATTGGGCAGAGTGCTTGGGTACTGCTCCATTTCTACCCACTAGCAGAGAAGAAATGTATGCCCTAGGCTGGGACAGCTGTGATGTTATTATTGTTACCGGCGATGCGTATGTTGATCACCCGAGTTTTGGAATGGCAGTCATTGGTCGTGTGTTGGAAGCGCAGGGGTTTCGAGTTGGTATTATCTCTCAGCCTGATTGGAAGTCCAGTGAAGCATTTTCGAGGCTTGGGAAACCAAATCTTTATTTTGGTGTAGCAGCGGGAAATATGGATTCTATGATTAACCACTACACTGCTGACAAAAAGATTCGGCATGATGACGCTTATACGGCTGGCAATGTAGGTGGTAAAAGACCAGATCGAGCTGTGATTGTTTATTCACAACGGTGTCGAGAGGCCTATCCAGGAGTGAATATCGTTATTGGTAGCATTGAGGCGAGTCTCAGACGTATTGCCCATTACGATTACTGGAGCGACAAAATTCGTCGTTCTATTCTCCTGGACGCTCGAGCAGATATGTTACTTTACGGCAATGCAGAGCGCGCCATAGTGGAGCTGACACATCGTCTTGCAGTAGGAGAGTCTCTGTCTTCAATTCGTGACATACGTGGAAGTGCTTATGTGCTGAAAACCCTGCCCAATACCCATAGACTTATAAATGAGTCGATATTGCAGGAAGATCGTAAAGAAAATGTGAGACTAATAGATTCAAAGAAAATTGAGGTGCTTCTGCTTCCAAGTTATGACGAAGTAAAAAATGATAAAGCACTTTATGCTCACGCTTCTAGAATTTTGCATAGAGAGACGAACCCACATAATGCGAAAGCTTTAGTTCAATCTCATGGTGATCGTTACGTATGGGTAACGCCACCTCCAATTCCTCTCACCACGCAGGAAATGGATTGGGTATTTGCTTTACCCTTTAGGAGGGTTCCCCATCCGAGTTATGGTGATGCTAGGATTCCGGCCTACGAAATGATTCGCTTCTCTGTCAATATTATGCGTGGTTGTTTCGGTGGTTGTACGTTTTGCTCTATTACGGAGCACGAAGGAAGGATCATTCAGAATCGATCTGAGGATTCTATTTTGAGAGAAATAGAGGATATAAGAGATAAGACTCCGGGTTTTACTGGCATTATATCGGATCTTGGCGGCCCAACAGCGAATATGTGGCGGCTTGCCTGTAAGAATAAGGAGGTAGAGGCTAGCTGCCGAAGACTCTCTTGTGTATATCCGACAATTTGCAAAAACCTAAATACAGATCAGACCCCTCTTGTATCATTATATCGCAAGGCGAGGTCACTGAAAGGGATAAAGAAAGTCTTAATTGCTTCTGGTGTTCGATACGACCTCGCAAATGAAACTCCAGAGTACGTGCGCGAGCTGGTAACGGAACATGTTGGGGGCTATTTGAAAATTGCTCCTGAGCATACCGAAAAACAACCACTTTCAAAAATGATGAAGCCGGGGATCGATTCATACAAAACGTTCAAGCAAATGTTTGACAAGTATTCTTCTGAGGCGGGAAAGAAGCAATATCTTATTCCCTATTTTATCGCGGGTCATCCCGGAACAACTGATGAGGATATGCTCAATCTTGCCCTCTGGTTAAAAAGAAACAAGTTCCGTGCAGACCAGGTACAGAATTTTTATCCATCCCCCATGGCAACTGCTACAACAATGTATCACAGTGGGAAGGATTCGCTTCATCGAATACGTCGAGATAAAGGGGGCGTTGAAACGATTAAGGGAGTTAAGCAGCGTCGTTTGCATAAGGCCTTCCTCCGGTACCATGACCCAGAAAACTGGCCACTACTACGCAAGGTATTGGTAGATATGGGACGTAAAGATCTAATCGGAAATGGGAAAGAACATCTAGTGCCTAAATCAGATAAATTCCGCATGCCTGGCTCTTTAAGGCATCGAAAGTTTCTTACCAAGCACATTGGTCTGCCGAAAAACTAGTCTGGTTCACGAAGTACTATTAATCCGGTATCCTGTTTTAGCATCAACATATAGAGACTTTCTGTGACATATATTTTAGATGGGCTAAAAGTCATTGATGCAGCAACCTTCGTTGCTGCCCCAGCCGCGGCAACCATGCTCTCTGATTTTGGGGCTGATGTTATTAAGATTGAACCACCCCAAGGAGATGGTTGTAGAATTTGGCATGGTGATAGTGAAGTTGATTACTGCTGGCTATTAACTTCGCGTAACAAAAGGGGCATTTGTTTAGATCTCAAAAAGCCTGCCGGTAGAGATCTGCTAAAACAATTATTATATACTGCAGACGTCTTTCTGACGGATCTCCTGGAGCACGAAATCAGGCGATATGAAATAGAATATGAGACTCTTCAACAGACCAATCCTAGATTAATTTACGCCCATGTTTCCGATTATGGTAGAAGGGGTCCAGATAGAAATCAGCCTGGTTCTGGTATAGCTAGCTGGTGGGGTCGAACTGGAATTCTTGATGCGTTATCACCTCTGAGTGAGCAAGCGATGCACTCTATGTCAGGTATTGGAGATCATGTTGCTGCTTTGGGGCTTTTAAGCGCAGTAATGATGGCTCTTTATCAAAGAGAGAAAACAGGGGAGGGCAGATTTGTTTCTACGTCACTCGTTGCAAGTGGCTGTTATGCTAACGGTTTGGCCTTGCAAGGCGCGATAACCAGTAATAAGAGTGATAAGGTCCAGGGAGAGGTGGGCCGTGGCAGACCGTCCACGAGGTGCTATCGTACTCGTGATGGTAATAGCGTAGTTTTAATTGTTGTATCTCTGGTGCAAGAATGGCCAGGTATTGCAAAGGCTTTGGGTCATAAAGAATGGCTCAGGGATCCAGAATTCCAGGATATGGATTTAAGCCAGCAGGGCCGTGATAAATTATTATCACGGATCGCATCAGCCATAAGTGAGCTTAACCTCAAAGATTTGTGTCAAATGCTTGATCAGCATGGCCTTGCTTACTCTATCGTAGAAAAAGCGGGTGATGTTATTAGTGATGCGCATCTTATAGAAAATGAGATTTTTGTTAGGACCAATTCTGATTTACCTGAGTATGAATGGACAGTGAGTAATCCCATCGATATCCAAGGCTTCGAAAAAAAGCAGCCAACAGAAGGGCCAGAGATTGGCGAGCACAGCGAACAGATCCTTAAGGCTATGGGCCTTAGTGAGAGTAAAATAAAGGATTTGATTGCCGCTGGTGTAGTACACAAGACAAATTAGCGCAGGACTATCGGCTAGTGAACCGTCCTATTTTCTAGTTTTAGACTTAACAACCGTTGACTGATCTGCTGTCTCAGGTTCTCGTCCGTTGATTGATAAAATACATTCGTATACATGTGATGAGCGAGCTCTATGTTGCCTTGCATTTCGTAAATTGCTCCAAGTTGTACATTGAACTCCAAGGCATTTGGTAACAGCATGAGTTGATGATCGATACAGATTTTACTTTGATTCCAAGCTTTCTTTTGCCAGAAGATTTTCTTAAGGTTGTCTAATAACCTCATGAGTATATCTCGGTTAGAAGCGTGAGAAAAATATTCGTCTTTCAAAGTTGCTTTTGCTCCTAAGTGTTGCCTTAGCAATGTACCACAGTCTGGTTTACTAAGTATTCGACCAGAGAAAGGATCAACAATTATCTGCTCTCTCAGTTCATAGCAAATCAGAAAGTGTTGAGGGAAGTTGATTCCATGGACTGGTATCCCTAGTCTCCTGCCTAAGGTGATATGTATTAGTGCTAGACTGATTGGAATACCTCTTTTTCTCTCTATAACTCGATTAAGGTAACTGTTTTCAGGATCATAGTAATGTGTGATATTTCCTGAAAAGCCTTCGGTGACATGAATAAATTCAACGAGACTATTTACCGAGACCTCGAAAGATTCTTCCTGAATTTGTTGGAACTTGTTTGATAGGTTTTCGATGAGAGAGAGGTAATAATTAACGTCGATATTGTCTTGCATTTGTGCAGCTATGAGTAAGGCTGCTTCATCGAGATTAATTTCTTTATCAGAGAGTCCAGCAACTGCCGCAAATCGAGTACTTAAGTGATTAATCATTGCGCTATCTTTACAATCTTGAAGTTTTGGGTCAACCGGATTCGTTGCGTTGCATTACTTTTCTTTTTAGTTTTTTAACCTTTAATGAACGATGAGCCTCAGACGCATCACTACCAATGTGTGAATCTCCCCTTTGCCTGGCTAGGCGGACTTGTTTTTGCCTCTCTTGCAGGCGTTTTCGACGTTTTTCCGTTAGATTTTTGTAACAGTGATGACAGCTAATCCCCTCTGTAAAATACGGCGACTGTTTATCTTTCTGCGAGATCGGGGTGCGACACGCATGACATTGATCATAACTACCCTGATGAAGTTGGTGGTTGACCGTCACTCTATCATCAAATACAAAGCATTCGCCTTTCCAAAGTGAGTTATCCTCTGGTGTTTCCTCGAGATATTTTAGAATTCCACCCTCTAGATGATAGACATTGTCAAAGCCCAAGGACTTAAGATAGGCAGTTGATTTTTCGCATCGGATTCCGCCGGTGCAATACATTGCAACTTTTGTACTTTTATGCAGATTTAGTGTTTTAGCAAAAAGAGGAAATTCTCGAAAGGTAGTTGTTTGTGGGTTTACAGCACCGTCAAAAGAACCAACTGCGATTTCATATTCATTACGGGTATCAATTACCACTACATTGGGGTCGGAAACCAGATCATTCCAATCTTCAGGTTTAACATATTCACCTGCGTAATGCTGTGGGTCAATATCTGGTCTTCCCATTGTTACGATTTCTTTCTTTACTTTTACTTTAGTCCTTTTGAAGGGAGATGTATTTGTTTTAGATTCCTTTATCTGTAAGCCATCGAATCTGCCATCTTTCTTTAGAAAAACGATTACTTGGTTGATGGCCTCGCGGGATCCAGCTATGGTCCCATTGAGGCCTTCATGGGCCAATAGCAAACTTCCTTTAACCTGAAGCTTTTGGAGTAACTTTAGTAGTGGTTCTCTCAGCGCTTCGTGGTTATTAAGCTTTACAAAGCGGTAAAGCGAGCACACGATAGTTTCTTCTAGCTGCATGTTTTTTTTGTTTGCTTCATTCAAGGTAATTCAAGCTCTAAATGATTACTTTATAAAGGGATTTATATTTTTTCTAATTGACCCGAACGGTGTTCGGGAGATTTTGCTTAATTATGCGGGAGATATTAGCTAGTGATTTGGAATTTGCATAGCTATGTCTCGCCACTAAACTAACCTGTCTTAAAGCTTTTTCTTGTGCTATCGGTTTTGCAATAAGGCCCATCCCTGTCATGTAGGGTCCGGAGAGCGCCAAAGCAGGGATCAAAGTGCAGCCTCTTCCAGTACTAACAAGCTGTAGAAGCGTTTCCATGCTAGTGGCTTGGAAGGCGTGCTCAACCAAGGGTCCGTTTAGGGCCAAAAGTTCTCTTACCTGTTCTGACAGGCAATGTGCATCTGATAATAACAGGAGGTTCTCATTTTTTAGTTCCCCAAGGGGGATAACATCCTCATGATAAAAGCGATGGTCGCTTGGATGCACTAGCCAGAAAGGCTCACTAAATAGTGTTATGGATCTTAGATTATTGTCGGTAACAGAAGTGGCAATGATTGCTGCATCAATTTCGTGCTTTTCGAGTTGGTTTATCAGTTCGGCAGTGACAGACTCTGAAACTATTAGGTCTAGCTGCGGAAACTCCGTGGAAAGGGGGTTAAGAAAGTATGGTATCAGATAGGGTGCGATGGTAGGAATCATTCCAAGCCGAAAGTCGCTCGCCATTTGGTCCTGATAAGCATTAGCGATCATTTTGATTTGATCTATCTGTTCTAACGCATCTCTCGTTTGGGCTATGACAGCTGAACCCGCGCGCGTAATCACAACTGATTTCTTGGCACGCTCAAAAATAGCAATTCCTAGCTCGAGCTCTAGTTTACGAATCTGAGCACTAAGAGTGGGTTGGCTGATATGGCAAGCTCGAGCGGCACGGCCGAAGTGTCGAGTATCTGCCAGTGAAACTAAGTATCTAAGATCACGAATATTCATAGATTACATCTATTTATTTGATAACAATAACCAATTTTAACTATAATACTTTACAGAGGACAATTCGTCGAAATTTTAAGAAGTAGTTTGATGGTTCTCAAAGGTTCTAAGACTGAGGATAATTTAAAAGCAGCATTTGCTAGAGAATCGTAAGCAAACCGGCGTTATCTCTACTTTGCCAATAAAGCTGACGTAGAGGGATACAATGATGTGGCTTCCGTGTTTCGATCGACTGCAGAAGGAGAAACCGGTCACGCCCATGGCCACCTTCAGTATATAGAGGTCGTAGGGGATCCAGCGACTGGTTTACCGATAGGCCCTACTGGTGAAAATCTCAAAGCAGCGATTGCAGGAGAGACCCATGAATATACTGATATGTACCCGGGCATGGCAAAAACCGCTAGAGACGAAGGATTCGACGAGATCGCAGATTGGATGGAAACACTCGCCAGAGCAGAACGCGAACATGCTAACCGATTCCAGAAGGCTTTCGATAGTTTAGATGATTAGGATTACAGTAGTGGGTTCCGGTGAAGGATTAGGCGTTACTCGCCATGCTATCTACCTGTCTATACCGGTTAG
>MDTB01017628.1_pt1 | contig 23564 bp, 17 predicted proteins | sample 811161 | NCBI WGS metagenome assembly MDTB01 (sample SAMN05326650, study PRJNA326480) | marine metagenome | isolation source: seawater | place: Mediterranean Sea | collected 2009
CCCAAAATTTCTAAGTAAAATATTCCTTATAAACCGTAAAAGTCCCTGTTGTTGAAAAATATTCCCGTTTAGACGGGATTCGAATTGCATTCTTTGATAGCGTCGGATCCGCAACTCTGCAAAATTTTGAAATACTTTTGAAATGTGAAGTTTGTCGCTTCCGTACCTACGTAGCAGCTTATAAAGAGTATAGCTATCCTCAAGAGCAAGTGCTGCCCCCTGCGCTAAATGAGGATACAACGGGTGGCCAGCATCTCCAATACACAGAGAATTGCGCGAATAAATCTTTTTGGCTCTTGTAATAATCTCGGTTCGATATAGTGGCCATACTGACCATGATGTTATTTCTTTTAACAAATGAGCAAGGTTTTGGTTTTTAACAGAAAGTACGCTCGGATTAAATAACTCGTTTTCTAATTTTGTTTCATCCCCTAAAGATCCCCTGTGTTTCTTTACTATTACCACATTAAGATCTGATTTGTTGTTTATAGGATAAGAAACAACGTGGAAACCGTCGCCCATCCATAGGTTTATATTTTTTAAGATATCTTGCGGTAGATCTTTCCCTGAAAGGCATGTACGTAATATTTTTGTATCGGAAAAGCCTAACCTAATATTCGAATCGTTGCAGGTAAGATTACTTGCAATGCCATTACAAACGAGGACGTATTCAAAAGCAAGATTTTTTCTAAGATCAGTTTTGCAAATTACCTTATCCTCATTTTTTATCGATATTATCTTGGAATTAAAGCTTATTTTTATAAGAGATTCTTCATCAGCTCGTTTTAAAAGAATTTTATGGAGAAGATTCCTAGAGCTCGTAAGGTAAGGGAATCCAAATTTATGTTCCATTTTTCCCTTTAATTGAATTGAGTTTAATTGTCCGGGTAAGTGCGCGTCACTAATAACAAGTTTTTCTGGAAAGAACGATCCAGCAATTAATTCGTCTAGAACATTTAGAGGGGCTAAAGAGTAGAGAGCATTTGGAGTAAGTTGGATTCCGACCCCATCAATTTCAGTGTCACTTCTTTTTTCAAATATGTGTGTTTTTATCCCGAGCTTGGCAATGTATAAAGACGCAGAGAGTCCCGCAATACCAGCACCAATTGCGCCAAACATTTCTCTTTTGGAATAATTACCCATTTAACGTTTCAAAATTGTAAACTGTTCAATTCAAGGAACATTTTAAAGAGCGCGCCCGGCAGGATTCGAACCCACGACCCCCTGGTTCGTAGCCAGGTACTCTATCCAACTGAGCTACGGGCGCTTATTAGTTTGAATTTAATATTCTAGCCTCAGTTTTCTTCCAGAAAAATTTATTTTAAGAAAACTTCATCCGCTATTGTCGATATTTGCTGACAAAGCAATTTTCATTAAATCCGCAATGGTCCTAGCTTCAACTTTACTCATAATGTTTGCACGATGGGCCTCAACAGTTTTGATGCTGATTGTTAAATCATCAGCGATTTGTTTGTTTAAACGTCCAGCAATTATTCTTTCTAATACCTGGGTTTCTCTTGGAGTGAGTTTTTTGAGTAAAGCTTGAGATTTTGAATTGTATTCTCTTTGATTATCTTTTTCTTTTGATTTTTCTAAAGCGCTGGTTACTAAAGAACATAGCTGGCCATCATTGAAGGGTTTTTCTAAAAAATCGACAGCTCCTTTCTTCATACTTCTTACAGCAAGAGAGACTGAACCATGACCAGTAATAAAAATTATGGGGAGATCTATTCCTAGATTGAGCAGTTCATCATGTAACTCAATACCAGTAATTCCTGGCATTCGAACGTCTAAAATTAGACACCCAGAAACCCCTGACCCGCTAGATTTAGCTATATCTAAAAGTTTTTCAGCACTTTCGAAAGATTTGACAAAAAAACCATTACCTTCAAGCAACCATCTTAGGGAATCTCTAACTGCCTCATCATCATCGACAATGTAAACACAATCTTTACTCATCAGTTATCAATTCCTTCTAAAGAGATATTTCATCGATTTTATTTCTATCCTGAACGTTTAAATTTTCGTTTCCTTCAATTGGTAAGACTTTGGTAGTGTGATTTGGTTCTGAAAAAAAAACCGGAATAGAGAAAAAGAATATACACCCGTTATTTTGTTGATTTTCATACCAAAGTTTCCCACCATGGGATTCGATGACTGACCTGCAAATATTTAAACCAATCCCAGTTCCTTCCGATTTGGTTGAAAAGAAAGACTCAAATAATCTTTCTTTGATTTCTTCTGACACACCAGGTCCTTGATCATGCACAGAAAAGACTACATCACTTTCATTAGATTCAACATTTAACATCAAATCTTTTCGATTGGAATCGCTCATAGATTCGAGACCATTTTTAATTAAATTAAGAAGAACTTGTTCTATTAATATAGGATCCACGTTAATTGTAGGAAGGCGTGATTGAATATTTTGAATTATATTAATTCCCATACTGTTAGCATTAATTTCGGCTAAGTCTATTGAGTCGTTAATTATAACAATAGGGTTGACAGGCCGAGTACTTGGATCACTTCTTCTGATAAAGTCACGAATTCGCTTGATTACAGTGCCTGCACGATCAGCTTGTCTGGCTGTTTTAGTTAGGATTTCTAATAATTCATCCGCAATGAGTGGCAAGCCCTTTTTAACGTGACTTTTGATCCTGGCTCCTGCACCAGAGGTATAGTTACTTATGGCAGCTAATGGTTGATTTAGCTCATGAGCTAACGATGAGGCCATTTCCCCCATAGTTACAAGTTTAGATGTTTGCTGGAGACGTTCATATTGTGCACGTTGATTTTTTTCATTCAAGAGTTTCTCTGTGACATCGGAGGCAACAATCAACTCTACATCTCTACCATCTACCCATTTAATTTTTTGTAATTTTGTGTCAAACCATTTTTGGTTTGTGTTAATAAAAACTATATTTGTTTCAACCTTACCCTCAGTGGATTGTTCAGCTAATTTTCTGTGCCCTGTAAAAAGGGAGTTCCCAAACCATTTTTTGTATGTTTTATTCGCAAATAACAAATCATTTGATGGGCTCGATGCAGCAACTGATACCGCTGTGTCTAAAGACTGTAAAACAGTTGTGAATCTATCCTGAGCATGAGCTAGAGCATTTCTGTAACGAGTTGGCTCTGTTATATCTGTAACTGATGTCATCCAACCAGTTTGCTTACCAAAACTATCCTTAAATGGAGAAGTATACATTCTTGTAATAACTCTCCTGCCTGAATTGTGCATGACAATTACCTGTTCTCCTAGCTCGCTTAAATCTCCTTTTAATAATTTTTTTATGAATTTTGTTAGTTTTTCAATTTCTTCGGGTGGCCAGTATGGGTAGGGAGGCCTAGCCCCAATTAATTCCTCATCTTTTAATCCCACCAATTTACAAAAGGAAGAATTTACATAACTAATTCTCCCCTTTAAATCAATTACTCTCATACCTGTAGGCATTGAGTCCTCCATAGCCCTTCTGAACGCAATCTCTTTAGACAGAGCTTTTTCAGTTTCTTTCCTTCTCTTTGCGTGCCTAATAAGCATGATATGACTAACCAATGCAATTGCCATCAATGCAAAAATTAAAGGATTTACCGCTGCACTTAAATTTCTTTGAGCAGGAGCTCTGTTAAAACCATACAGATTGATTTCACTTCCGACAGACTCCAGTTCCACCTCATAAAATGGTCTATCAGTACTTATAGAGGGTAAAGGACTATTCTTGTATGATATCCCAAAATTTACCCTGTTAGCGATACCAACCGGTATTGATGTTTGAAGTAATGCTGGTACAGAATAAGTTGCTATTACAATACCTTTTGGTTCACCACGAGTCATTACTGGAGTATGAAAATCAATCAAAAGTTCTCTAATTTGATCGTCACCACTAAAGGGTTGAGTATAAGTTGGTGTTCTTGACTCAATAGTTTTTTTGAATGCAGTAAGACTGTTTTCTTGGCTTAATCTCGGGGTGCTAGTAACAGGAGGAAGAAGAATATAATCATTTGGGTCATAAAATGAAGAAGCAGAAGCAAGTTTACTACCCTGTAAGTTTACCCAAGTTAAGAGCAAAACTTCTGGACTAGAAGCAAAGAAATTTTCAGAGTATCTTTTGAACTCTGCTTGATTTATTTTTCTTCTACCCAAATCCCTAGCAATTGCGTTAAGGGCAAATTCGTTTCTTCTCAATTTCAGTCTCAATGCTTGAGCACTATTTTCAACATCTTGAAGAATGGTAGATTTTTGTTGCCTTTTTTCAGATTGATAAATTACCCAAAATGTCAAACTCATTACTAAAGCTAGACCAATAACCGAGAGTACTGGGACTAAAAATAAAAGACCTCCATTTTCCATTATCGGCCTACTGATAGGTTTAATTTTATCCATGGGATCTCTTTATTTTATGGATTCCGTCCAATAACTAAGTGGTAAAAAATTTAAATTAATTTCAATTTTATCTCAAAGAGTTTATTCAATTTTTTTTATTTTTTAAGATCCACTCTTTTTTTTTGGATAATAGTTTTTGAAATTCTTTTTTTTGCTTTAGCTACTTGATTTAAAACTTGTTTCCGTGCTGTTCCACCAATATGTTTTCTGGAATTTACTGAACCCTTTAGATCTAAAATCTTGAATACATCTTTTTCTATTAACGGACTAAATTTTTGTAGGTTCAAAATTGAGACTTTATCTAGGGGAAGATTAGTATTAATAGCGTAACTAACAATTTTTGAGACTATTTCATGAGCCTCTCTAAATGGAATATTTTTTTTTACCAAATAATCAGCTAGATCAGTAGCAGTTGGATAGCCCCTGAGGGCAGCATTTAACATTTCTTCAGAATTTGGCTTAATATTGGAAACAAGCTCAATAAAAACCTTTAGAGTATCATTTACAGTATTTACTGAGTCAAACATTGGTTCTTTGTCCTCTTGATTGTCCTTGTTGTAAGCTAGAGGCTGACTTTTCATAAGTGTTAAAAGTGCCATTAAATTTCCAATTACTCTCCCGGATTTTCCTCTTGCAAGTTCTGGAACGTCTGGATTTTTCTTTTGAGGCATTATGGAGGAGCCAGTACAAAATTTGTCTGGAAGCGTGACGAAGTTAAAATTGCTATTCATCCAAAGAATAATTTCCTCGGAGAGCCTCGAAATATGAACCATAATAACTGCTAGTGTTGAGACAACCTCAATAACAAAGTCTCGATCACTGACAGCATCAATTGAGTTTTCGCATATCGAATCAAATTTGAGTAATTTTGAGACTCTTAATCTGTCGATTGAAAAGCTTGTTCCAGCCAATGCAGCACTACCAAGAGGCATTGTATTGACCCTTTTCCTTGCATCACCTAACCTTTCATGGTCTCGAGTAAACATAGCCTCGTAGGCAAGCAAATGTTGACCAAAACTAATTGGTTGGGCGACCTGCAGATGAGTAAATCCTGGCATAATCACATCGCAATGAGACTCGGCCTGTTTAATCAGCTCAATTCTTAGATCTAATAGCTTTAGTCTTATTTCATCAATTTGTTCTCTGAGGTAAAGCCGCATATCAGTTGCAACTTGGTCATTACGCGATCTTGCTGTGTGAATTTTTTTCCCTGCTTCTCCAATTATTTGAGTTAGTCTATTTTCAATGTTTAAATGCACATCTTCCAAGTCAACAGACCAGTCAAATTCACCTCTTTCTATTTCAGTTTTAATTTTTTTCAAGCCATTTTTGATTTTTTTATAGTCACTACTGGAGATAATTTTTTTATGCTGTAACATTTCAGCATGAGCTTGGGATGCTTCAATATCATAGAATGCCAATTTTTTATCAAATTCGACTGAGGCAGTGTATTCTTGTACTGTCTTTGAGACGGGTTCAGAAAATCTAGCAGACCATGCTTTGTTTTTTTTTGATAGAGGATCAGTCACAATAAACCTTTTTTAAATAACTAATTAATTATAATATTATGTGGATTATCGCATCTAGAGAGAGTCGTTTAGCACTTTGGCAAGCAAAATTTGTTCAAAAAACTATAAATACATTCTCTGAAAGAACAGTAGAAATTCTAGGTATCACAACTGAGGGAGACAAAATATTAGACCAGTCTCTGTCAAAAATTGGTGGCAAAGGTCTTTTTGTTAAAGAATTAGAGACAGCTCTCTTGGAAAAGAGAGCACATATGGCTGTTCATTCTCTCAAAGATGTACCAATGGTATTACCGAAATATTTAAAACTTGGTGCCGTTTTGAAAAGAGAGGACCCTAGAGATGCATTTGTAAGTAATTCATTTCAAAGGATTGACGACTTACCTAAGGGATCTATTGTTGGCACATCCAGCCTGAGAAGAGAGTTTCAACTGAGAAGAAACTGGCCTGACTTAAACGTTATCCCTTTGAGAGGAAATTTAGATACTAGATTAAAAAAACTTGATGACGGAGAAATGCAAGGGATTATCTTAGCAGCAGCAGGTTTGAAAAGATTGAAATTAGAGGATCGGATCAAAGAGATTATTGCTCCTGAGGTAATTTTCCCTGCCACTGGACAAGGAGCTTTAGGAATAGAAATATTAAGCAACAATGAGGAAGTTTTTGAATTGATTCAACCTATGGTTGATGAAGTAACAACAGATGAAGTTTTTATCGAAAGAATTGTATCCAGAAAACTTGGGGCGAGTTGTCAATTACCTTTAGCTGTTTTTTGTGAATTTAACCCAAAGGCTGAAGATTATAGACTAAGAGCTAGATTGGCAATGCCAGATGGTAGTTGTTATTGTAACGTAGATTTGTTTGGTTCTGATCAGGAAAAGCTTGGTCAAGAAGCCGCTGAAAGCTTATTAAGCCAAGGGGCAAAAAAAGTCATACAAGCTTTGAGTTGATATTATGTTTGGTTTTATCACCACAAGACCGATTTGGAAAAATGAAGAAAATGTGTGGTTGCAAAACCTTAGATCAGAACTCTCAAAAGATTTCGAAATTCTTAATGCACCCCTACAAACCCTATCACTAACAACACCTGAGATTGCAATCAAAAAGATAGATCTATGGCTTGATTCATTATTCTCAAACAGTTTTTCTGGTTATTTGATTTTCACAAGCCCATCGAGTGTAAAAGCTTTTTTGAAGCATTTACATTACTTTTCAGATGATACTAAGTTTAATCAGGATTTAAGTTCCAGCTCAAAAGAAAGAGTTAAAATTCTAAAAATAGCTTTCTCACATAGAAATCTTAGAGTTGCAGTAATTGGAACTGGTACTAAAAATGAATTTGCTCAAATGTTAAGTGAATTGTTTGATACTAATTCAACTTCAAATAACTCACTGTTAAATGAAATAATACATGTCGCTGAAAATCCAGATTCCTCATCTTTTTTAGAACTTTTTAAGGAGAGGTTTGTTGGAAAGAATTTACTGGTTCTCGAAGGGGATAAAAATAGCCCAATTTTAGTTGATGGATTAAGAAAATCTGCTCAAAAGGTAGAAAATATTGCACTGTACACCAGAACAATCTGTCCATTACCGACTCTTGACAGTTTTTATAATAAAATCGTGAAAAAAAATAAATTGAAAAATCATTATTTTAATTTTAATAAACAAGTGTTCTTGTTGCTAAGTTCCTCAGTTATAGCTATCGAAGCTTTAAGTGAATTTAAAAGACTAAATGTTGAATTAAATTCAATGATTGTATTAAGTCACCATGATCGTATAATCAAGATTATTAAACGGGATTGTCCCGATCTTGAATTTGCTAAAATATCTTCCCTGAATCCTCGAATTATAGGCAAAAAACTAATCGAGTATACAGGATAGTTTTAGCAGTTTAGAAATTGAAATGGAAAAGTAGACTGATGACTAGTGAAAACAAAGATAAATTAGACACTTCTTTATCAACTGATTCGTCATCATCGATAGAAAAAGAAGAAAAAGAAGAAAAAGAAGATGTTTCTAACAAAAATCCCACTTTTGCTGAAATAAAAAAAAACCGAAGTACCCCATCAAATATTGATGATAAGATTAGCCAGCCTGCAAGCAAATTTAACAAAAAGAATTTAGCTTTACTTTTTTTTAGTTTAATAGTTCTTATCACATTCATGCTAAGTGCTTCAGTTTTTAAAAAGGAAATTCATGAAAAATATCTTTCACTAAAAAGCTTTTATTATGACCTGAGCTTAAATATAAGAAATGAAGGTAATTCTGAAAGGAATCCTATTGAAAACGAAGTAACTCCCGAAAGCATTTCTAAACTGACTGATGACACAAATCAAAAATCAGATCAAAAATCAGAGTTTAATCTTGAGCCGAAAACAGAGACTAAATCTGAAATGTCTACTCCATCAATAAAAAGTGATTTGAGTTCAAAAGGTATAATGCTTGACACTCCCTTAATCAATAACGTGGCATCTGATGACACTCCTGAATTAATAGATGAATCAAAGTTTTTTGAAGCAGGAGAATTTACTGATAAGGAAAAAACAAAAAAAGAAATGTTTATAAAAGTCTTACAAGACTTGAGTGTTAAAAGTTCAAATTTAAAGTTCAATTCAAAAAAAAATGAGTTTAATGGGCAAGAAATTGTAGAAGAACAAACCGGTGAAAATGATCCAGTAAAGCGTATCATTTCGAATTTGTTCAGCTTAATAAAGGTGACCAGAGTTGAGAATAATGAGAGTAGTTTGCGCACACCAGATTTTTATCTCATCGTTCGTGAACATTTAAAACTAAGATTTTTGGCAGCAAAATTGATCATTGCATCTCAGCTTGATGTAAATCCAATTCACGATCTTAATGAAGCATCCTTATTATTAGAAAAGTACTTTTTAAGAGACGAGGTTTTTTTTGAAATTAATGATAGTTTATCGAATCTAATTCGTCTTCTAAATGAAAAAAAAATAGGTGAAGATGGTTATGGAGATTAGATGAAACTTTTACTTTCAATAATTTTTTCCTCTACAGTAGCTGTCGCCATAGCACTTACCTTAAATCAAGATGGGTCAGTTACTTTTTGGTGGGCAGAGTGGAGAATCGATATTGCATTTTCTACTTTTTTGATTGTTTTGCTTCTGTCTTTCTCCTTACTTTGGGTTATATCAAAAATACTTTTCGAGTTATTTTCACTTCCTGAGAAGGCAAGAAAATATCGACTGAGACAAAAAGAAAATAAAAATACTGAATTACTTTTACATCTATTTGTTTCCTATCTTCAAAAAAATTATCACAAGTTGATTCATGATTCCAATAAATTTAAGTTGAACTTAAATACAGAAGAGGCAAATGATAAAATGTCAGGCTTAATAATTAAGTATTTAACTGCTAAATCTGCGGATCAAATTGGAAATAATTCGCTAAGAGATGGTTTGCTCAAAGAGTTACAGTTCGAGTATCAAGGTAATTCAAATAAGTACTTATTTGTTGATATTCTTAAACTGGAGAATTTAATACAGTCAGATAATCCCATAGAAGCAAAAGAATTTATCTTAAAAGTACAAAAAAAACATGGGAACTCCATTCAGTTTTTAAAATTACAAATAAAAGTTAATGAAATGTTAGAGGAGTGGGAGGAGGTACTTCGTTTAACTAGAATTGCCGAAAAGGGGAAATCTGTTGAAAACCTTAATTTACAATCCATTAAAAATTTTAGTGTAAAAAACCTGTTGCAGTCAGCTTCGAATGATCCGATTCTAATAAAAAAAATAATTGGACTAATTAAAAATGATTACAAAAACAATTCCAAGTTATCCTTACTAACTGCATCAGCATGGATGAAGATTGGCAATGAAAAAAAAACAATGGAGATATTGGAGGAGTTTCTCGATCAACATTGGGATTCCCAGCTAATAAGCTTATACTCTTCGTGTGTTAAGGACTCAAAAAAAAATTTCAAAAAATTTCAACAATGGGAAACAAAATTTTCCAAGCACCACCAGTTTTATCTCAGTTATGGAAAGCTTTGTAAACATCAGAAGATGTGGGGCAAGGCGCAACAACATTTTATAAAATCAATTGATATTAAGCCCTCAGCCGAAGCTTTAGTTGAGTTGGGGGAAATTTCAAAATTCATGAAAGATGAAGAGGCTGCCCTAGATTACTGGAAAAGGGCAGCTTACCTCTCTTCAAGTAACTAATTCATCCAAAATGCCCCGGCTGGGAGAATAGGAATAATTAAAAGTGCGACAATATTAATTATCTTAATTAGTGGATTAATAGCTGGTCCAGCAGTATCTTTGTATGGGTCTCCGACAGTGTCACCAGTAACAGCTGCTTTGTGAGCTTCAGAACCCTTTCCTCCATGGTTACCGTCCTCTATATATTTTTTTGCATTATCCCATGCTCCTCCCCCAGTACACATTGAAATTGCCACAAAAAAACCGGTAATGATAGTCCCCATTAAAAGTCCTCCCAATGCTTTGGGGCCAAGGAGAAAACCTACAATAACGGGTACAATCACAGGCAATAATGACGGAATAATCATTTCTTTGATTGCTGATTTTGTTAATAAATCAACAGCTTTATGGTATTCAGGTTTACCCTTGCCTTCCATAATTCCGGTAATTTCTTTAAATTGTCTTCTTACTTCCGTAACAACAGAGGAAGCACATCTTCCAACAGCCTCCATAGCCATTGCCGCAAAGAGAAATGGTATCAACCCACCAATAAATAATCCAACTATTACCATGTGATCAGATAAGTCAAAGGAAACATACTGACCAATGCTTTCGAGGCCATGAGTATAATCAGCAAAAAGTACAAGTGCCGCTAAACCAGCTGAGCCAATTGCATAGCCTTTTGTAACAGCTTTTGTTGTATTGCCAACCGCATCTAACGGATCAGTAACAGCTCTAACTTCAGCAGGTAACTCCGACATCTCTGCGATACCACCGGCATTATCTGTTATTGGACCGTAAGCATCAAGAGCAACTACAATACCAGCCATGGAGAGCATTGATGTAGCAGCAATTGCTATTCCATATAAGCCTGCTAGGTAATATGCAGTTAAAATAGCAAGAATTACAGAAATAACTGGCCAGGCTGTAGATCTCATTGAAATTGCTATTCCGGCAATAATATTAGTCGCATGACCGGTTTCAGATGCGGCAGCTACGGCTTGAACGGGCTTATATTCTGTAGCTGTGTAGTACTCCGTTATAATTACTAGAGCACCTGTGAGTAAAATCCCAACTATTGAGGCACCCCAAAGATTTAAGGTGTTCAGGCTTGCAACAGCATCAGAAACATTCCCCATCATTGAATCTGTTACAAACCAAAAAGAAATGATTGATAAAATTGCCGAGACAATTAAACCCTTGTAAAGGGCGTTCATAATTTTTCCACTACCCGAATATTTGACAAAAAAACATCCGATAATTGATGCCAGAGCTGAAACAGCACCAAGAGCTAAAGGGTAAACAGTAGCACTGTCAGCTAAATCTGGAAGAGTTAGTGCCCCAAGTAACATTGTAGCTATAACAGTTACTGCATAAGTTTCGAATAAATCTGCTGCCATTCCAGCGCAATCCCCAACATTATCCCCTACATTGTCAGCAATTACTGCTGGGTTTCGAGGGTCATCCTCAGGTATGCCAGCTTCAACTTTTCCAACCAAGTCAGCTCCAACATCGGCCCCCTTGGTAAAGATACCTCCACCCAAGCGAGCAAAAATAGATATTAATGAGGACCCAAAAGCAAACCCAATAAGAGGTTTTAGCGCATAGCTTATTTCATTGGAATCTAAACCATTAACTAGGTACGCAGTAAAACCTGCTACTCCAATTAAGCCTAATCCAATCACTAACATTCCTGTAATGGCTCCTCCTCTGAAAGCGACAGCAAGAGCAGGGTTAATTCCTTGCTTGGCAGCTTCAGCAGTTCTAACATTGGCTCTTACACTTATGTTCATACCAATAAACCCTGCAACACCTGACAAAACGGCACCTAATGCAAACCCAATTGCTGTTAAAAAACCAAGACCAGGAACAGCCGCAATAATTATGAGAATTATTATTCCAACAAGAGTAATAGTTCGGTATTGTCTGGCCAAATAAGCTGAGGCACCATCTTGAATAGCAGAGGCTATTTCTTTCATGCGCTGATTACCAGTTGGCTGTTTTAAAATCCATTTTATAGAAAATAATGCATATATAATTGTTAATACACCAGCCAGTAGTGAAAGTGATAGCCCGTAGGACATCTTACGTCTCCTTATTTGTAAGTATTTATTTTTTTAAATGCGGAATTTTTTCTTTTGTGTAGTTACTTAAAATGAGTAACTATTGAATTTTATATAACAATTGTAACACCATATACCTCTGATTGAAGTTACATCTAGTGATAATTTACCGAATGATTTTAATGTAATAATCGAGATTCCTTCGCGATCAGATCCAATTAAATATGAGGTTGATAAAGAAACTGGTGCTTTGTTTGTCGATCGATTCATGCTCACTTCAATGCATTACCCCTGTAATTATGGTTACATACCACAAACAATCAGTGATGATGGAGATCCTACGGATGTTTTGGTAATTACCCCCTTTTCCAGTAGCTGCCGGAGCAGTTGCTCCTTGCAGACCAATTGGAGTTTTAAAATTGGAAGATGAAGCAGATGATGATGCAAAGGTTTTAGCTGTTCCAAAAATTTCAGTTTTGCCAATTCATAAACATTGGTTGAAAATTCAAGATATCGCTCCTGAAAGATTAACTTAAATTAAACATTTTTTCGAACATTATAAGGACCTTGAAGACGGTAAATGGGTAAAAGTTTTGGGTTGGTACGGCTCTGATGAGGCAAAAGAGGAAATGTTGAAATCCTATGTTAGATTCAAAATTCACTCGGGATAAAGTACTTTATGTTTGAAAAGGACTTCTTTCATTTAATTCCGATAAATAGTTGTCTACTCCGTTTTGTTCTCGTATTAAAAAATTTTCAACTGCATCTCTAAATCGGGAGTCAGAAATCCAATGAACTGACCCAGTTTGTTTGGGCTCAAAACCCCTAGCTAGTTTGTGTTCGCCTTGAGCCCCTCCCTCTATTCGAGCTATTCCCTCATTAATTGCCCATTCGATAGGAGCATAATAGGAAACTTCAAAATGCAAGCAAGATACTCTTTCAATTGCCCCCCAATACCTACCGTAAGCAATCTTTTTTCCATTTTCATGACCCAACATTAAGAGTGAACTAGCGATAAATTTTTTTTCTAGGTTTTTTTCAGCTACACAAATCGCAAAACACTCTGGCATTTTCTCTGCAACAAATGAAAAGAATTCTCTATTTAAGTAAGGAGGGTTGCCGTGTTCCCAGTATGTATTTTCATAACATTCATAAAAAAAATCCCAATGACATTGGGTTATCTCCTTTCCTTGCAAAACTTTACAACTGATTTGAGAATCTGCAACTTTTCTTCTCTCGGCTCTAATTTTTTTTCTCTTTTTTTGAGAAAGACTGTTCAAAAAGTCATTAAAAGAAGTGAAATTTTGATTTTTCCAATGAAATTGAATCCCTGATCTTTTGAGCCAGCCAGTTTTTTCAGCATCTTCTAACTCTTGATTATTACCAAATAATAGATGAATCGAAGAAAATCCTTTTTGTTTTGTTTCCTCAACCAGTAAATTCAACATATTAGTTTTTTCCTGGTCATTTAGGGTAAGAATTCTTGTGCCGGGAACTGGACTAAATGGACTTGCAACTAGCCATTTTGGAAAATATGATTCTCCTGATTTTTCATATGCATTTGCCCACGACCAATCAAAAACGTATTCACCATAAGAATGAAATTTAGCGTATCTAGGGGCTATGCCACATAAAATTGAGTTTTCATCATAAACTAATAATGGTCTAGGCAACCAACCAGAATTTTCTCCTACACAACCTGTCACCTCCATCGCAACTAAAAACTCCCATTTAGTGAAAGGAGTAGAAAAAGAGTTTGAATTCCACAAATTTTCATAAGTTTTTTGTGGGATTTTTGAAATTCCTTCAGTAGTTTCTAACGTATACTTTTTCACTTATTTACCTTTAAAAATATGATGAAAATATCAATAGCACAGATTAACTCTAAATTAGGCAATTTAGCTTTTAACTCTAAGATTATCTTAGATATGGTTCGAAAAGCTTCACTTGATGGTTCTGATGTCCTAATAACCCCAGAATTAAGCCTAACAGGGTACCCGCCTGAGGATCTTCTTTTAAGACCTGGTTTTATTGAAAAGGTTAACAAATCCCTTGAATCACTGATTTCTGCAGTCTACGACTGTGCACCAGATTTAACGGTAATAGTTGGACATCCATCATTTTCAAAAGATCGTAAATACCTTTTTAATACAGCAACTGTTTTTCGTGAAGGAAAAATTATTTCTAAATATGGGAAATTAGAGCTTCCTAACTATGCGGTATTTGACGAGAGAAGGTATTTTGACCCTGACGGTTCTCCATGTGTTTTCAAAGTCAAAGAAGTTAATTGTGCGATAAATATTTGTGAAGATGTGTGGTTTCCTAGAGCTCCAAAAATGGCAAAAGCGGCAGGGGCAGATATTCTATTGGTTTTAAATGCATCTCCATTTCACCTTGAAAAACATAAAGAAAGAATAGAAGTTGTTAAAAAAAATATTTGTAAAATAGGTCTCCCATCAGTTTTCTGTAATTTGGTTGGTGGCCAAGACGAATTGATTTTTGACGGAAATAGTTTTGTAATGAGTAAAAATGGAAAAATTTTAGCAAGTGCACAACAGTTTAAAGATGATTTTATAACCTTTAATTTTTCAAAAACAGAAGAAACAAAAACAGAGCAAATTGCTACTCAAGACGAAAAATTATCACAAATTTATAAAGCCCTTATTTTGGGCACCAAAGATTACGCGAGAAAAAACGGATTTAGATCGGTAATTGTAGGATTGTCGGGTGGCATTGATTCGGCTCTGACACTAGCAATTGCTGTTGAGTCTATGGGTTCAAAAAATGTAACTGCAGTCATGATGCCTTCTCAGTTTACATCTAAACAAAGTTTAAATGATGCAAAACTCTGTTCCTATAATTTAGAGGTAGAACTACAAATAATTGATATTAAGACATTAATGCAAGAATTTGAAAGTTCTCTTCAAGAGAGTTTTAGAGGACTCCCCCGCGATGAAACAGAGGAGAATTTACAATCAAGAATTAGAGGCACTCTACTTATGGCATTATCAAACAAGAAAAAAAGCTTGTTGCTCACCACGGGTAACAAATCAGAAATTGCAGTAGGGTATTGCACATTATATGGAGATATGTGTGGAGGTTATTCAGTATTAAAAGACGTATTTAAAACACAAATCTATAAACTTGCAAGATTTATAAATAACTCAGACCGACATACCAAAAATGGACCAATTCCTATTAGCATAATCGACCGACCACCATCAGCAGAGCTTTCTCACAATCAATTAGATGAGGACTCACTTCCCACTTACGAAGTTTTAGATGCTATTTTAATTGGATATATTGAAAAGCATTTAAGCTTTAAAGATTTACTCAATCTAGGTTATCCTGAGGTTGTAGTTGTAAAAGTTTTAGAGTTGATTAAAAAATCGGAATTCAAAAGAAGGCAATCTGCGCCTGGTCCTAAGATAACTAAAATTTCCTTTGGCAGAGATTGGAGATATCCTATTTCTAATAATTATTTTGAATACGGAGACAAAACATGAAAGAAATAATTGCCTTAATCAGACCTTTTAAACTAGATGAAGTTCGTGAAGCATTAACAGAAATTGGAGTGGCAGGACTTACAGTTACTGATGTAAAAGGTTTCGGTAGGCAAAAAGGACACTCAGAGGTTTATAGAGGAGCTGAATACGTCATTGATTTTGTTCCAAAAGTCAAGCTGGAGCTCGTCATTAAAGACGAGCTTTATGAGAATGCAATTGACATTATTTTAAATGTAGCAAGAACTGGAAAAATCGGTGACGGAAAAATTTTTGTTAGAAATGTAGGCGATGCTGTTCGAATCAGGACTGGCGAGAGTGGTAACGAGGCGCTTTAAGTAGAACAACTACTGCTCCAGATCCACCCATATGTCTTGGGGCTTGACAGAAAGCCAAAACAACTTCTGTTTGCATTAACCAACCTCTCACTTTATTTTTTAGAACAGGTTCTTTGCCTTTTGACCTAAGTCCCTTGCCATGAATAATTCGTACACATCTTTTATCATTTTTATGGCATCGTTTTATAAATTGGTAAAAGATTTCTCTAGCTTCTAAAGAGGTGAAACCGTGAAGGTCGAGTTCCTCCTGGATTATCCAATTCCCTCGCCTTAGTTTTTTTAATGTTATTGTTGAAACACCATTTCTTGTATATGAAAGTTTATCGTCAGTATACAGAAGAGAGTCAGAATTGATGTCCGTCAAACGGCTTTCCAAAAGTGCCTCTTGTTCGTCCAACAATGTTTGAGTAGGAATAGCCTTTGGTTTTTTTTTGATATTTTTTTTGGGACTCTTAGATTTATTTAGTGGGGTAGCATCTGCAACTGCTTTACGAAACAGGTTTGACTCGCGCAACTTATCAGTAACAACATTTTTGCCCCCAGTCTTGGAGCTATTGATTGGAGTTACGCCTGAAACAGCCTTCCGAAAAATTTCGGACTCAGATTGATTCGAGATATCTTTGGGCATCTAAAGCTGCCATACAGCCACTTGCTGCACTTGTAATTGCCTGTCTGTATGTAAAGTCTTGAACATCACCAGCTGCGAAAACCCCCTCAATATTAGTTTTAGTTGAATCTTTACCGAAACCTCCCTTGGTTTTGATATATCCATTTTCCATAATTAATTGATTTTTAAAAATATTTGTATTTGGACTATGACCAATAGCAATAAAAACTCCATCAACTTTAATAATTTCTTTTTCCTCTTTATTGTTTACTGTAATTACTGAGTTAACCCCCTTTTGATCCCCAACAACTTGATTCAAATTTGTGTTCCATCGAATTTGAACCTTTTTTTCCATAACTTTTTGCATTAGCCTGTCAACTAGAATTGGCTCAGCTCTGAATTTTTCTCTCCTGTGTACAACTGTTACCAAACTAGCAATATTTGATAGGTACAGTGCTTCTTCAACTGCCGTGTTACCTCCACCAACAACACATACAGGTTTATTTTTAAAAAAAAACCCATCACAGGTGGCGCAAGCTGAAACTCCTTTGCCTAAAAACCTTTGCTCAGAATCCAGACCTAAATACTTTGCAGACGCACCAGTACTTATTATTAAACTGTCACATGTATATTGTTTTGTATCCCCATACAAAATAAAGGGATTTGAATTAAGTGCAACTTTATCAATATGGTCATTTATAAGATTAGTTTTAAGGGAAATTGCGTGTTTGAAAAATCTTTCCATAAGCTCTGGTCCCAAAACTGCCTCAAAGTCTGCAGGCCAGTTCTCAACATCTGTTGTTGTCATTAATTGACCACCTTGTTCCAAACCGGTTATCAAAGTTGGCGACAAGTTAGCTCTGGATGCATAAATTGCAGCAGTATATCCAGCAGGCCCAGATCCCAATATTATAAGTTTATGATGATTCATGTTTAGGTAAATGTTAAGTTAATGTTCATAATTGTAAATAAGAAATTAATTTTTTTTTTTTAAAGTATTTTTATGGTAATGAAGTCTTCAAAATTGAACAACAAAAGAAGGGCAACCACTGGTCGTATTGGATCATCATCAAATTTTTCAAAATTAGATGATTCAAAGAAACAAAGCTCTCCCTTTGGTGATTTATCATGGCTTGTATGGCTAGCTATAGGAATGTTTCTGCTTATTTCATTGCTAAGTTGGTCTCAACAAGACGGTGGATGGTTTCAAATTTCAACAAGAGAAGAACCTGAAAACTTGCTTGGTCGATTTGGAGCTAGCTTGTCAGACTTCATGATTTTTTGTTTTGGTTTCTCTTCCTACTGGTGGGCAATTTTATTTGGGTATCTCTCTGTAACTGCTTTCAGAAAAAATGTTAAAAAAAGAGAGCTTGAGAAAATGAAATATTCTAATCTTGATAATAACCCTGACTTAAAAAAAAGTGAAAAAGTTTTTTATACAGACCACGGTTTCAGTTATAGATGTCTTGGTTTTGTAATGTTACTGAGTGGAAGTGTGGTAATTGAGGCTCAAAGATTAGATTTTAAAGATATTATTTTAAATAATGCACCAGGTGGAGCACTCGGAAGTTTGCTGGGAGAATTTGGAGAGTGGGCATTTGGACCTTTTGGTTTGATGATTATTGGAGTTTTTTTATTTTTTGCAGGTTTATCACTTTTTTTTGGTTTCAGTTGGTTTGTTGTTTTTGAGCTTTTTGGAAAAGTTATTGAGACCTCAGTCAGTAAAACTAAATTTCTTTTCCATTCAATCGAAGATACCAGACTCGGCATAAGTGCTTTACAGGCACGAATCAGGAAAAAAGATACTTTTGCAAATTATAAAAAAAATACTTTAAAGCTTAAAAAAAAGATTGAACAACCATCTTCAAAAAGCGGTTCTGATTTGTTAAGGCAAAGGGAGCAACAACCTCTATTTGCTGGTGACGATGCAAATAAACTTCCTCCAATAAGCCTTTTGATTGAAGCTGAAAATTCATCCTCGGTCGTATCTGAAAGTACCCTCTCTTACACCTCTCGTTTAATAGAAACCAGGCTTAATGACTTCGGGGTTCAAGTCAGAGTTGTGAGTGCCCAACCTGGACCAGTTGTTACCCAATATGAAATTGAACCTGCTGTTGGCGTAAAAGGCTCCCAAATCGTAAGTTTGGCAAAGGATCTCGCTCGATCTCTCTCTCTGATGTCTATTAGAGTAGTAGAAACGATTCCAGGGAAAAGTTTTATGGGATTAGAGTTACCTAATTCTAAAAGAGAAATAGTAAGATTAGCAGAGGTATTAGGATCGAGTAGCTTTATTGACAACTCTGCAACTCTTCCTCTTGCATTGGGTAAAGATATTTCTGGTTTACCGGTGGTTTTCGATTTGTCAAAAATGCCTCACCTTTTGGTTGCAGGAACTACTGGTTCTGGTAAATCAGTGGGTATTAATGCGATGCTCCTGTCGCTGATTTATCATTCAACTCCAAAGAAAATACGTTTCATACTAATTGACCCAAAAATGTTGGAGTTTTCGATGTACGAGGATATCCCTCATCTCTTGACTCCTGTTGTAACTGATGTAACTGACGCTGGTAAGGCTTTAAAATGGTGTGTTGCCGAAATGGAGAGGCGTTATAAACTAATGAGTTCACTCAATGTAAGAAGTTTAACCAGTTACAATCAAAAAGTGAATGATGCTATTAAAAGTGGTATTCCCATTGAGAATCCTTTTTTTGACGGTACCACTGAAGTTGAAGAAATTCCTAATGAAACAAATTTAAATTTAAGATTTTTAGAACCCTTACCTAAAATTGTGGTTGTAATTGACGAGTTGGCAGATTTGATGATGGTTGTTGGCAAAAAAGTTGAGTCCTTAATAGCTAGATTGGCTCAAAAAGCCCGAGCGGCTGGTATTCACTTAATTCTGGCTACGCAACGTCCCTCCGTTGATGTTATAACTGGTCTTATTAAAGCAAACATTCCAGCAAGAATTTCCTTTCAAGTATCAAGTAGAGTTGATTCTCGAACCGTGTTGGATCAGATGGGTGCAGAAACACTTCTTGGCCAGGGAGACATGTTATTTTTGATGCCAGGAAGTGGCTTGCCAAAAAGAGTGCATGGAGCATTTGTAGCTGATGAGGAGGTTTTAGAAGTTGTAAATCATATAAAAAAAACTGCATCCCCCGAGTACGATACAAGTATTATGGACGAGTCTTTTGATTCTGACTCAAGACTTGAACTTTCTCATGAAAAAAGTTCGAGCAATAAAGTGGATGCAGAAAAAGATCCCTTATATGATGAAGCAGTAGCTATAATTTTAAAAAATAGACGAGCATCAATTTCATTGGTTCAAAGGCACTTACGAATTGGGTACAACAGAGCTGCCAGACTTCTTGATGCAATGGAATCGGCTGGTATCGTGTCAGAAATGGGTTCTAACGGAAATAGAGAAATACTGGTTACATCGGGTAAATAATGTCGGATATTTGAAATGAATTTACAAATTAAGTTTACATTGCTTTTTTTTATTTTTTTTCAGATACCAATTGGTGTATCTGCACAAAAAAAACTTAAAGACAGCCCAATTGTTCTTAGTGAACAAGTGCAAAAAATAAAAACCTCCAATCAAATACTAATTGACTTTTTATCGAGCACTAATTCACTTCAAGCAAATTTTATTCATGAGCAAACTGACTCCACTGGGACAATAATAAAATTTTCTGGAAAACTAGTTTTTAGAAGACCCGATAGACTTCGTTGGGATGTAAAAAAACCTTATTCCCAATTACAGTTATTACGCGGTAAGGAGTTTTTACTCTATGACCCAGACTTGCAGCAGGTTACTGTTAGAGAAATTGATGATTCTCTATTTGACAGTCCTGCAGGCTTGCTTTTTTCATCTGGGCCTGATGCCGAAAGATTATTGAGAAAACGGTATGATTTGATCTCCGCTCCTAGCAAGGAAAATATGCAATGGGTTCTTGCTAGACCAAAAAACATGTCGGATGAAAATCCTACTATAGAAGTTGGTCTCAATTCCAATGGTCAACTAGCTGAATTAATCAGTGTAGATATTTTTGGAAGGTCAAGCCGGATCAAATTAGACAACATTTATTGGAATGAAATTGTAAAAGATGTTGTTTTTGTACCTATAATCCCCTCTGGTGCTGAATACCTCAAACAATGAATAAGGTCTTATGATTGAAAAACCACTGTCAGATTTTTTAAGACCAACAACTCTGAATGATTTAGTCGGTCAAGAACATTTATTGGGTAAAAACTCGGTTCTCAGGAGATGTATTGCTAATGGAAATTTACCATCCCTTATTTTATGGGGTCCACCAGGAAGCGGTAAAACAACCTTAGCAAAACTGCTTGTATCATCTATCAAAGCTGAGCTGATTACAATTTCTGCTGTATTGGCTGGGGTTAAAGAAATTCGTAGCGCTATTGAAAAGGCTCATTTAATTAAGGAAAACTTGGGAACCTCTGTGGTTTTTGTGGATGAAGTCCACAGATTTAATAAGGCTCAACAAGATGCTTTCCTTCCACATATTGAATCAGGATTATTCATCTTCATTGGAGCAACTACAGAAAACCCTGGTTTTGAAATCAACTCAGCACTTTGTTCTCGATCTCAGATTCTTGTTTTAAAATCTTTAAACGAGCATGCATTAGCAATTTTACTTGATAAAGGGCTAAGGGCTTTGAATTTGCCCTCTGACACTTTCACTGGTGATGCTAAAGATTACTTAGTTGCAAATTCTGATGGAGATGGAAGAAGACTACTAAATATTTTGGAAAGTGTTTGTGCAAATTTAAATAATGAGTCAAGAGTTCTGATTGGCTTGAGTGAATTAAAGAAAACACTTCCACATGTCCAACGCTCATTTGATAAAAAGGGGGACCAATACTATGATCAAATTTCAGCCTTTCATAAATCAGTTAGAGGTAGTAATCCTGATGCAGCTCTTTACTGGATGAATAGGATGATTGATGGTGGAATTGATCCGAAATACTTATCACGTAGGATGATTAGAATTGCAAGTGAGGATGTCGGATTAGCAGATCCAAGAGCATTAACAATTTGTATTGCAGCTGCTGCGGCTTTTGATAGGTTAGGTTCCCCAGAGGGTGAGTTGGCTTTGGCAGAAGCAGCCATCTTTTTATCAGTTGCAGCAAAATCTAACGCAGCTTACAAAGCTTTTAGTTCCTCTAAAAAGTTTGTTGGTCAACACCAATCTGATCCTGTTCCAATGCATTTGCGAAATGCTTCAACTTCCTTTTCAGAAAAAATTGGTTATGGTAAAGATTATAATTACAGTCATGACAATCTAGATGGAGTTTCACCAAATCAATCATATTTTCCTGACTGTTTTTCTAAGTCATCACCAATATTTTATGAACCAGTTTCTCGTGGTATGGAAATTAAAATAGGTCAGAAATTAATAAGCCTAAGAGAAAAAAAAACGGAAATTAAGTAATGTTAGATATTCAATTAATTCGACGAGATCCAGAATTTGTAGCTAGTGCACTGCTTAAAAGAGGAGTTCAGTTCGATCTAAAAAAATTTAATAAATTAGAAGAAACTCGAAGAAAGGTACAAGTCAAAACAGAAAAATTACAAAATGAAAAGAATCAGATAGCTAAAAAAATTGGACTAGCTAAAGAGAACAAAGAGCCATTAGAAACGCTCTTAACTCAAGCTTCGCAAATCCCACAAGATTTAGAAAATTTAAATAAAGAGCTTTTTGAAGTACAAGAGGAGATTAAAATTTTGTTAAGTTCATTACCTAATCTTCCTGATCAGGATGTACCAGAGGGTAGTTCTGAAGAGTTCAATACTGAGATTAAAAGATTCGGAAATAAACCAGTCTTTAATTTTGCACCTAGAGATCATTCAGAGCTTGGTCTTAGTTTGGGTTTAGATTTTGAGTCAGCCGCAAATTTATCTGGATCTCGTTTTGTGTTTTTAAAGGGACCTGTGGCCCGTCTTCACAGAGCTCTCATACAGTTTATGTTAGATTTTCAAACAAATAAAAATAATTATTTAGAATGTTACACACCATACATTGTCAACAAACAAACACTTTTTGGAACTGGTCAATTACCAAAGTTTGAAGAGGATCTTTTTTCTGTAAAAAAAGGGGGTCAAAACAGAGAGGAATTACTTTACTTGATTCCAACTGCTGAAGTTTCACTTACGAATTTAGTTGCTAATAAAATTTTATCTGAATCTGATCTTCCAATGCTTTTTACAGCTCATACTCCTTGTTTCAGATCTGAGGCAGGATCCTATGGTAAGGACACTAAAGGATTAATTCGACAACATCAGTTTGACAAAGTTGAAATGGTTCAGATTGTTCAACCTGATGAATCTGCAAGGAGCCTAGAATTAATGGTTTCTCACGCTGAGGATATATTAAAGTCCTTAGGGCTTTCATATAGAGTGGTTTTACTTTCTACTGGGGATATGGGATTTTCTGCAAGTAAAACTTTTGATTTGGAAGTTTGGTTGCCTGGTCAAAATGCATATAGAGAAATATCATCATGTAGTAATTGCTTGGATTTTCAATCTCGTAGGATGCATGCAAAATTCAAAAAAACCCAGCCTAACGGAAAAACTAAAAACATATTTGTTCATACTCTTAATGGCTCTGGATTAGCAGTGGGAAGAGCACTCGTAGCTGTACTAGAAAACTTTCAAACAGAATCTGGAAGTGTTTTGATTCCAGAAGTTCTTCAATCTTATATGAATGGTGAAACTGAAATAAAACCATCAGTATAGTAATACAATATTACTTTTGGAGAGGTGGCAGAGTCTGGTCGAATGTACCGCACTCGAAATGCGGCGTGGAATGAAAATTTCACCGCGGGTTCGAATCCCGCCCTCTCCGCCAGTGTCAAGTGTTTTTTGGCTTAACTAAGCCAATCTTTTAAAAAGCACAGATTTTTGCCCACACTTTTGCCCACACAATTTTTTCATTAGGGTC
>MDTB01150670.1_pt1 | contig 23563 bp, 24 predicted proteins | sample 811161 | NCBI WGS metagenome assembly MDTB01 (sample SAMN05326650, study PRJNA326480) | marine metagenome | isolation source: seawater | place: Mediterranean Sea | collected 2009
AGCTTGTTGCATACGCGCGTGCGTACCAATTAAGTCTGAGTCGTTTACATACGCATCGTAAATACTTACGTTCGTTTGCATTTGTGTTTGAACAGCCATAACAACATCACCTTCTCCGATGATTTGGTGTTGTACTTTAATGCCAGTTATCTCTTCAAACGCCTTTGTAAGAACCTTGGACTCATACACATGAGTAGGTATTCCTTCAGACACTACTTTTAAAGACATTCCTTTGAATGGCTTTGCAGCATCATGGAACCAACTTAGTTCTTTTTCTCTTTCTTTAGCAGAAAGAACAGAAAGACTAAATTCGCCATCAGACCATTTCTTAATTGCAGCCATGTGACCGTCGGCAAATGCACTAGAAATAGATACGATTGAAAATGAAACAGCAACAGCTAGAATTGTTTTAAATGTTTTTAACATTAATTCCCCCGTTTTGTTGTTATTGTTATTGTTAAAAGTAGATTGGACCAAATAGGAACAAATATGTAAAGTTTTAATTTTACAACTATAGGATGAATTAAATAATTAGAGCCCTATTTACTGCTTTTATCCAGCCATTTATAAGAGCTTTCCGAGTTTTATTTTTCATTTTAGGAGTAAATTTTTTTTCTAAACTCCAATTTTTTGAAATATCTTTTAAAGATCTATAAACTCCAATTTTTAACCCAGCCATAAAAGCTGCTCCTAAAGCGGTAGTTTCATGTACTTTTGGCCTAAAAACTTTAACATTTACCACATCGGACAAAAATTGAGAAAACCAGTTATTCATAACCATGCCCCCATCAACTTTAACAACTCTGGGCCTTAATCCGTCATGTTTCATTGCTTCAAATAAATCATATGTTTGATATGCAACAGATTCAATTGTAGCTCTAACGATTTCTTTTGGACCAGTGTCCCTTGTAAGTCCGCTTAAAACACCTCTTGAGTTTTGATTCCAGTATGGCGCTCCCATACCCGTGAATGCTGGTACCAAATAAACATCTTTATTATCTTTTAAAGAATTTAATATTTTTTCTGTCTCATTAGCTTTTTTAAAAAACTTCATTCTATCTCTTAACCACTGTACGCCTGCTCCTGCAATAAAAATAGATCCTTCCATTGCGTAAGTTGTTTTACCATTAATTCTATATGCTATAGTCGTAAGTAATCTGTTTTTAGAATAAATTTTTTTAGTACCGGTGTTTAATAATGCAAAAGCTCCTGTTCCGTATGTACTCTTTAATGAACCAGGTTCAAAACAACACTGACCTATTGATGCTGATTGCTGATCACCGACTACACCTGTAATTGGAATTGATTTTCCAGTAATTGAAGAATGAGTTGAACCATAATTGTCTGCACAATCTTTAACCTCTGGAAGTATGTGTTTTTTAATTCTTAATATTTTTAAAATTGAGTCGTCCCATTTATTAGATGAAATATTATAAATCATAGTTCTACTTGCATTAGTTGCATCAGTTGCATGAACTTTGCCTTTGGTAAGTCTCCAAATTAGAAAACTATCAATAGTTCCAAAAAGAAGTTGTTTTTTATTCATTAATTTTCTAGCAATAGGAACGTTATCAAGTATCCATTTTATTTTTGTACCAGAGAAATATGAGTCAATAGGTAGTCCGGTCTTATTAAATATTAGAGTTTCTTTATTTTGTTTTTTTAATTTTTTACAATATTCTGCTTGTCTACGATCTTGCCAAACAATAGCCTTATAAACTACTTTGCCAGTTTTTTTATCCCACAAAACTGTAGTCTCTCTTTGATTGGTAATTCCAATTGTTAATATTTGTCCTTTTAGTCTATTAGCTTTTGCAATTACATCTTTTAAGACTTTCCTCGTAGTGCTCCAAATTTCCTCCGGATTATGTTCTACCCAGCCACTTTTTGGAAAAAACTGCGTAAATTCCTTTTGAGATGAAAAAATTAGTTTACCTTTCAAATCAAAAAGTATTGCTCTGTTTGAGGTTGTTCCTGCATCTATTGAAATAATAAATTTTTTCATATTACTTATTTAAAATTTTTTTTTTTTCTATTTCATATTCATATCCACTTAATACACCAGATTTGTAAAGATCATGCAAAGTTTTGAGTTGATCGGCAATACTATTGGTAACTTTTGGGTTTGAGTTATCATTAGCTAATAATTGAGAATAAAAAAATAATATTAAAAATGCTATTAAAAATTTTTTCATCTAAACAAGTCCCAATTTAGCTCCAGTTTTTTATTATTCGTAATTGCATTAATCATAGCAAGCATCAAAGGCAATTTTTTTTCATCAAAATCTTCATTTACTTTTTTTGCAATCTCAATTGCTAAATCTGCCCCCTCTACAGTTACATTTTGCATTTTTGTTTTTTTTGCTTCAGAAAAAGTTAAACCTTGTCCAATATAAGAACCCATTTTTGCATTTCTTCCTCCTCCAGAGCTTACATAAAGATCTCCTAAACCTGCAAGACCTTTAACAGTTTCTTTTTTTCCATTTAGATGATTTACAAATATTTCCATTTCATAAATTGATTGTTTAATTAACGCTGATGCAGTGTTTAGATAATTTTTTTCCCGAATTTCATCAGGCGCATTATCACTGCAAATGCCTTTTGCAGCACCTACAGCCATAGAAAAAATATTTTTAATGGCTGCAGACACTTCTACCCCATTAAGATCATCGGATAAGGAAGTGTGATAATAATTTGTATTAAGCATACTAGATATTTTAGAGGCCGTTTTAATCTCCTCATTTGCAATGACCACACTACTATGAATTCTATTAGCTAAGCCCGCAGCTAAACAGGGGCCCCCTACTGCTGAAATGTTAACGTTAGTTATACCTTTTGATTTTAATAATCTTTTGAGCTTATCAACCAGTAATTCATATTGATTTTCATAAATACTAAGTCCTTTAGTTAACATAAGAATGTTTGGTAATTTTTTGTCTTTAGATATTAAATTCAATTGTTCTGAAACCCACTCGATCCCTTTTGAACTTATTCCAAGAGCAATAAGATCTACATTAGATTTAAATAATTCATTAAATTTATCAAATTTAAATATATTGATATTTTTTGGAATTTGCACGCCTAGAGCGGGATGTAAATTTTTTTGTTTTTTGAGATTATCTATGAACTCATTTTCCAGATGTGTGCCTATAATATTTGTGTCATGATTATTATCTATACACGGTAAAGCGAAAGCTGAACCCATAGCTCCTGCACCTATAATTACAATTTTAGACATATTAATCTTTAAAAAATATTTTTTTGATAATTAAAAAAACTGATATTAACTCAATTTTTCCGATAATCATAAAAATAATCAAACTTAATTTAGAAGTTGTTAATAAATTTGCAAAATTTATTTCTTTAATGCCAAACATGGGTGATGTCGTCGTGTTAGTAATTGTTAGGATTGATAGCTTAAAAGAGTTTTCAAAATCTATATTGTCAATTATCAATACTCCCGAAAGAATAAATAGGCTTAAAAAAAAAGATACAAATATTAAAAAAGAAATTTTAACATATTCATCGGTTATTTTTAGTTCAGAATTAAAGATATTTTTGTTTATAATGCTATTAGGGCTAATTAATTTGATAATTTCAAGACTTGTTGACTTTAAAAGAATATAAACTCTAGTAAACTTAATTCCAGAAGTATTAGAGATTAATGAACCACCAAGGATAGTCAATAATATCAAAAATAAACTTAAATTATTATCATTTTTTATTAAAGATAAACCAGAGTTACTTATACTGCTTAGTATGCCAATTATATTATCAAGATTATCTTTATTATTTATTAAAACTAGAAATATCAAAATTATTAAAAAAATAAAAATATATAAATCTTCTTTATGTTTGTGTACAATAACTTTCTGATCGAATAAATTAAAAATTAAAAAAAAATTAAAAATTGAAATACACAAAGAAAATATCAGTAATAGTTTTTGACCATTTGTTTGAATGATATTATTAAGTGTATTAGTTGGTAAAAATCCTCCTGATGAGATTAAACTCATGCTGAGATTTAATGAATTAAACATTCTTACCTCTAGAAGGTTAAATAACAAAAAAATTAAAACACTTAATAACGAGTAAAAAAAGAAAATTTTAAGCAGAAGTTCTTTTATATTTGTAATTGATTTGACCCCTCCGTCTTGATTAAAAGTCAAATCATTCATTTTATAATTAAATTTTTTATTTGAAAAGATTACTATTAAAAAAAATAAAAAATATAATCCTCCTAACCACTGCGAAGAAGATCTCCATAAAATTAGTGTAGGATCTAAATATTTAATATTTTTAAATATTGAGAATCCGGTACTTGTTAAACCAGATATAGCTTCGAATAATGAATTGAGAAAAGTAACTTGATAATTGCTAAAATAAAAAGGTAGGGCTATTAAAATCGAAACTAATATATAAACAAAAATTATTAATAAAAGCTGATCAATAAAAGCAATCTGCCTTTTTGCATTTTTTCCATAATAAAATAGAATTATCCCTATTATTAATGATGCTAACAGTGTTGTGATATAAGAATTAACGCTTAAAAAATAATCAAAATAAGAAGAGTATAAAATATTTATAAATGATAAAATACTTACTGGAAAACAAAACAATCCTAAATAATAACTAATTCCTTTTAAGTTCATTATTAAATTGAGCTTATACTAAATATACTCTCAACTTCTTTTAATTGTTCTCTTTTTGCTAAAAAAACTACTAAATCTTCTTTTTCAAAAATGAAATCCGATCTAGGTATTATTACTTGGTCTTTACGAACTATGGCGCCTATTCGAATGTCTTCTGGTAGATTTGATTCTCTAATTTTCTTATTTAATAATTCTGAATTTTCTAAAATTTTAGCTTCAATAAATTCATATTCTCCATCAAGTAAAGAATATACTGTTTCAATTGTTCCTTTGTGGACATGTTCCATTATCCTAGAAACTGTAGTCATTCTTGGGTCAACTAAATCATCTATATTTAGTGAGTCTTGAAGTAAATTGTAATTTGTTTTGTTTACTATTGCTATTGTTCTTTTTTTTGATCCTGTTTTTTCTGCAAGTACGCATGCCATCATGTTATTTTCGTCATCATTGGTTAAGGCTAAAACAGTTTCAGACTCTTCAAGATTTGCTTCTTTAAGTATTTCTTCATCTAAAGCATCGCCATTTATTACTATAGAAGATGAAAGTTCATTAGCAATTTCTTCTGCTCTTTTTTTGTTTTTTTCTATTATTCTTACTCTGATATCTTCGAAATTAGTTTCTAGCATTTTAGCTAAATTTAAGCCGATATTTCCTCCGCCAATTATTAAAATATTTTTGGATATTTTTTCTTCGTGACCGAAAGCTTTAAGAATAGCGTTAAGTTGTTCACTGCTTACAACAAGATAAACATTGTCATCCTCCATTAATTTATCATTTTTCTTAAGATAAATAAATTTTTCTTTTCTTAAGGCTCCTAAAATGTTTGCTTTAAAATCAGGAAATTTTTTTGTTAAGTCTTTTATAGGTATGTTCTTGATTGGACAGTTTTTTTCTATTGATATTTCAAGCATCTTTACCTTACCATTGCCAAAAGGCACGTTATCTAATGATCCAGGAGCTTCAAGTCTTCTATACAATGATTTTGCTACTTCGAGCTCAGGAGAAATAATTACATCTATAGGAATATTAGACTTATTATAAAGTTTACCCCATTTGCCTTCTAAAAATTCTTTAGTGCGAATACGAGCAATTTTTTTAGAAACATTAAATAATGAGCTAGATAATTGACAAACAATCATGTTTGTTTCATCATTTCTGGTAACAGCAATAACCATATCTGCATTTTCTGCTCCTGCATTTTCAAGAACGGTCGGTAAAGTAGCTCTTCCTACAATACCTTTAACATCCTGTGTTTCATTAATCTTTTTTATATCTTCAGAAGATTGATCGATAACCGTAACTGAATGACCTTGTGCGGATAGTTGTTTGCTAATTGAAAAGCCGACTTTACCAGCTCCACATATGATTATATTCATTCTAGTTTATGCCTTTAATACCAAGAGATTTTAGTTTTCTGTGTAGAGCAGATCTCTCCATGCCTATAAAATCTGCTGTTTTTGATATGTTGCCATGATTTTTTTTAAGTTGAGTAATCAAGTATTCTTTTTCAAAATTTTCTCTGGCCTCTTTAAGGGGTGAAGAAAAAGATTTTTCTAAAATAGTTTTATCTGAAGAAACAGTAGTTGTAGCATTTAAGATATCACTAATAAGTTTATCGATATTGTCTTTGCTTTCGTTAGCAGATAAAATTGTAACTCTCTCTACAAGATTTCTAAGTTCTCTCACATTTCCAGGCCAACTATAAGTATATAAGTTATCATTATTAATATTTATCTTTGAAAGCTGAACCCCATTTATTTCTGAAAGTTTCTTTTTAAAATAATCAATTAACAGTGGAATATCTTCTGTTCTTGAAGTAAGAGAATTTAACTCAACTGGAACTACATTCAAACGGTGAAATAAATCTTCCCTAAACTTTCCTATTTCTACTAATTCTTTAAGATCTTTAGATGTTGAAGATATTAATCGTATATTAACATTAATATATACAGAACTATTTAAACGTTTGAATTTTTGGTCAATTAGCACTCTTAAAATATTTGCTTGAGTTTCAAAAGGTATCTCTGAAACTTCATCAATTAATAATGTACCTTTGTTTGCTCTTTCCAAGGCTCCAAAAGATATATTTCCATCAATTTCTTCTCCAAATAATTCTTTTTCATATGTTTTTTCTTTTAATAAAGCTGCGTTTAAAATTACAAAAGGTTCTTTTGATCTTTGAGAATTTTTATGTATCTTTCTAGCTACTAATTCTTTACCAGAACCTGTTGGTCCTGATATTAAAACTCTGCTTTCAGAACTTGCTAATTTTTCTATGGTTTTTTTAATCTTTATAATTGATGGACTTTTTCCAATTAGATCGAAAGAGTGAAATAATTTATCCTCAATTAAATCTTTTTCTTTTTTAAGTGATGCATTTTCTAGAGCTCTATTCACATAATTCAAAATTTTTTCTGTAGAAAAAGGCTTTTCTATAAATTCATAAGCCCCGAGTCTTATTGCCTCAACAGCAATTTGTACCGTCGCATGTCCTGAAATCATTATAACTGGAGTTGATCTATTTTTATTTATAACCATTTTAAGTAAGTCAATACCGTCTTTATCTGTTTTATCTAATTCAATATCAATAATAGCAAGATCAGGTGATTTTTTATTTATTTCTAAAACTGCTTGATCGTAATTTGCAGCAGAACGGATAGCGAAATTTTTTTCTTTTAAGATATTACAAATTAAAAATCGTATATCTGGGTTGTCGTCTATTACTAATATTTCTTTATACATTTATTTTTGGAAATGAAAGCTCAATAGTTGTACCATTACTGTTCTCATTATTTTTAATTAAAAAATTGCCCGAATGTTCATTTATAATTTTGTTAACAATCGGTAAGCCTAATCCTGTACCTTTTTTTTTGTAGTGAAATAAGGCGTCATTACTTTTTTTTTGTCCGGTATGCCTGTGCCATTATCAATTAACTTAACCATTATATAGTCATTATTGCTAATAATTTCTATGCCAATTTTTCCTTTAAAATTAGGGTTTTTTTGGATTTTATCAGAAAAAGACTCTTCTGAGTTTTTAATAAGATTAATAAACACTCTATTTAGTTGGTCGCCATCACCTTTAATCAAGAAAAGATTTTTACTTTTAATAAGATTAATTTCACTTTTAGATGCAATGTTTACAAAATCAATTGATTTTTTTATTACATCTAAAAGATTAATCTTTTTAAAAATAGGCCTCGGCATTCTTGCAAAATTAGAAAATTCATTTACTAAATTCTCAATATCTTTAATTTGCCTATTTATTGTTTCTAAATATTTATCAAACTCCACTTTTTCACCTGAAATTTTAGAGGAATATTTTTCTTTTAATCTATCAATAGATAATTGAATTGGAGTTAAAGGGTTTTTTATCTCATGGGCAAGTTTTCTAGCTACTGACTCCCAAGCTTCATGTCTCTCGGTTGATAAAAGTTTATCTTGTTGTATTTTTAATCTTTCAATCATAGAATTAAAATTCTTATTCAAAATTTTAAATTCCTCATCTGACTCTATATTTGGGACTTTAACATTTAATGCCCCTTTACTTATTGCTTCAGATGCACCAATAAGATTAATTATAGGCTTAGTAAGTCTAGATGCAAATGTAATAGCTATTGATGTTGACAAAAATAATAACAAGGTAACTACAATAATATAAATTATTGCAAAGGTAACTTTGATGCCAGTTTGACTGTTTTCAACTGAATAATAAAAACTTACTGCTTGTTCTGTTTCGTTTAAATATCTTAATATTTCTGGATCAATATTTCTTGAAATATATAAGTATGTATCGACTAAAGAATTTAATTTAGTCATTGCAGTAGTTTTATTTTCTAGATTATTGGTAACAAATACTGGTTTACCCTCTAATGCTTGATCGTAATCCTCATCAGATGGAATTATAAACTCATCGCTCAAATCTCTAACGTCTGAAATCAGAATATTGCCCTGGCTATCGATTAAGTAAACATCATCCACTCTTCTCAAAATTTTTTCAGATTTCATGATTTGTTCAAATCTATTTTGGTTGGAATAAAATAATTCAGAAGCTCTATTTAGCCCGACGCTCATAAGTATTACATCTGATTTAACATTATTTTTACTTTCTTCTAGATAATTTTTCGCAACATCGTAAGAATTATTTACTGCATTTGTAATCTGATTGTCGAAATATTTTTGAATACCAAAATTAAAAAGAAATAATGAAAATACTGCAACTACTAGTGAGGGAATTAATGTAAAAACTGAGAATATTGAGATATACTTTAAGTTAGTTCTAGACCCCGCCTTATTTCTTTTTCCAGTATAATAAAATCTATAAAAATTTTTAAAAATTAAGGTAAAAAATATTAATAATAATACTATATCGATTATGAGTAAAATTTGTAAATTTTGGTCAGACAGGGGTACAAACCCTTCATTAATGAAGGTTAAAAATGTTATAATCCCCATGAAAATACATAAAAATGAAGATAAAATAATCCAATTAAAGTTTTTTATAATTTTAAACATTCTATATAAGCGTTAATTATTCATATAAATATAATATAAATTTATACAATGAATTTTTGTTTAATCATTCTAGCAGGAGGTAATAGCCATAGATTTAAGTCTTATATAGGCAAACCATATCAAAAAATCGCAGGTAAATCATTAATAGAAATTAATATCAATAAAGCTCGTCAATTCAGACAAATTAAAAAGATAGTTCTTGTTTATAATAAAAAAGACTCAAAACGGGTCAAATCTTTGAAACTTAAAAATGTTAAGATAATCTTAGGTGGAAAAACTCGGCAACAATCAACGTTCAATGCTTTGAGATACTTAAATAATAAAACAGGGATTTCGAAAGTTTTAATTCATGATGTTGCTAGACCTAATTTTTCGTTAAATTTATTTCATTCAATTTTAAAAAACATGAAAAATGCTAGGGCTGTAGTTCCAAAAATAGATATTCAAGATGCCGTAAAGCAAAAAATCGACTCGAGCCTGTGTGAATATATTTTAGGCAAAAGTAGAAATAATTTATTTCTTACTCAAACTCCTCAAGCTTTTAACTTAAGAGAAATATATCATTTGCACAAATATAATGCGGCCAAATACAAAGATGACGACATCTCATTATATATGGATTTAAATAAAGTTAAGTTTTTACAAGGTGAAAAGAGTAACTTTAAGATTACTGATTTAGAAGATTTTAAAAACTTGAAAAATATTTATAAGTCCAATCAAAGTATTGGGATAGGTTTCGATGTTCATAGGCTTGTTCCAAAAAGAAAACTTTTTTTGGCTGGTTTAAAAATTAAATCACCTTTAGGAACATTAGGTCATTCTGATGGAGACCCAGTATTGCATTCAATTACAGATGCAATCCTTGGAGCTTGTAAAATGGGAGATATTGGTCAAATGTTTTCAGATAGAAGTAAGAAATTTAAAAATATAAGATCAACAATTTTACTACAAGAAGTAGTTAAAAAGATAAAAAATAAAGGGTACTTTATAAATAGTATAGATATAAATATTATTACTCAAACTCCAAAAATTAAAAAATTTAAAAATAAAATGATAAATAATATCTCTAAACTTTGTGAAATTTCAAAAAAACAAATAAATATAAAAGGTAAGACAACAGAAAAATTAGGTGTTATAGGAAAAGAAAAAGCTATTGCTTGTGAGGTGATAGCTTCAGTAATCAAATATGATTAAAAATATAAATTTTTTATTTGTAACTTTTTTCGGAATTGGAACTATTAGATACGCTCCTGGTACAATAACTTCATTAATAACCACAATTTTATTATTTAGTTCATTTCATATTTTAAATTTATCAAACACTCTTATCTTAATAGTATTAATTGTAACTTTTCTGTATGCCTTTTTAGCAGTCGCAAAATATATAGAAGAAGAGACTAACAAAGATCCTAAAGAGGTAGTTATTGATGAAGTGATTGGCCAATCCATACCTATTTATCTATATGAAGTAGCTCATGGAGCAACTAAGGACCCAAAAGAAGCTATTTTATTTTATGTATATATTTTTATTTTGTTTAGATTTTTCGATATAAAAAAACCATTCCCTATAAACTTTTTTGATAAAAAGTTTAAAAACAGTTTTGGCGTTATCATAGATGATGTAATTGCAGGGTTTTATGTTGTATTAACTTTAATAATATTTATGGTTGTTAAGTCAAAATTATTTACATGAACTTAAGTAAGAAAATTATATCAATTCTACAAAGAAAAAAAATTAAATTAGCTATTGTTGAGTCTTGCACTGGAGGAATGCTCTCGAGCTATATTACTTCGGTGAGCGGTGCCTCTAAAGTATTTTCAATGGGCTTAATCACATATTCTAACCAAGCTAAAATAAATATTTTAAAAGTACCAAAAAAAGTCATTCGAAAATATGGCGCGGTAAGTATTCAGTGTTGTTTATCAATGGTCAATAATTTGAGTAAAATTAGTAAGTGCAAAGTTTGTATTTCTATAACTGGAATTGCAGGTCCTAAAGGTGGTACTAAACAAAAACCAGTTGGACTTGTTTATATTGGACTAAAAAATGGAAAAAAAGTAATCGTAAGCAAAAATATTTTTAAAAAAAAGAGTAGATCTTATATTCAGAAAGCTACAGTAAAGAAAGCTCTTAACTTAATTTTAAAGCAAATATAGTTTAAACTGGATAACTAAATTCTGGATTTACAATAACTTCTAATAGGTGTGCTGCAAAACTATTTAAAAGTAAAAAAATGCAAAAAACATTTATATAAAGCACAAATACTAAAGCATTTCTGGCTCTTTTTCTTTGCCTTAATTTCTTGTCCTCTGGAATCCATTCTTTACTGGGTGATTTAAAGTCATAAGAAAACATCCAATAAGTCAAATCACTTTCATTGGGATCGCCTGTTCTAATTTTTTTTATGTAATTAGATAAAAACTTAAATAATAAGAAAAAAAGTATTAACAATGAAGATATTATAAACATTATTTGAATAGTTTAATCGCTCTAACCTCAAAAGCTTTAGCAATTTTATTTAAACCAAGCTCAAAAGATTTTTTCATTATCCCATTCAAAATTGGATTTTTCAATTCAAAATCAATAAAAAACTCCAGCTGTGTCGAATTGTTTACTTCCTTAAACTTCCACTCATTTTTTAGATGTTTTAGTGGTCCATCAAGATTAGTTACTATAATTGTATCTTTTTCTTTGTAATAAGACACGTGACTTGAGAAAGTTTCATTGAGAATGCTCTTCCCTACTTTTAAATCTCCGTTAAAGGTAATTAGATCTTCGATTTCATTTCTATCAGAAACTTTACCTTCAATGCACCAAGGAACAAATTCTGGATATTTTTCAATATCAAGAACCATTTCTATAAGCTGTTCTTTTTTACAGGGAATAATTTTTTTTATTGTAGCTGATGACATTTAAGTCTTTTATTTCTTGCATCTTGCAACTTTTTAAAATCGTCATCGGCATGATATGAAGATCTTGTAAGTGGAGAGGAAGATACTAATAAAAAACCTTTTGTTTTTGCAATTGTTTCCAATTCTTTAAATTCATTTGGAAGATAATATCGATTAAGAGGATGATGTTTAGTTGAAGGTTGTAAATATTGTCCTATAGTTAAAAAATCCACTTCAGCAGATCTTAAATCATCCATAACTTGAATAATCTCATCTTTATTTTCTCCAAGGCCTACCATTACTCCAGATTTGGTAAATACTTTTTTATTATGTTGCTTTGCATTTTTTAAAAGTTCTAAAGAAGCAAAATATCTTGCGCCTGGTCTTACTGTTGTATAAAGCCTAGGAACAGTTTCAATATTGTGATTAAAAACATCGAGATCAGCTTCAAGAATTTTTTTATACGAATTCCCTTTTCTTAAAAAATCAGGAGTTAAAACTTCAATAGAAGTATTTGGATTTTTTTCTCTAGTCGCTTTTACCACTTTATAAAAATGTTCAGATCCACCATCCTTAAGATCATCTCTATCTACAGAAGTTATCACTACATGTTTCAAGTTTAATTTCTTAACAGCATTCGCAATTTTAAGGGGTTCAAATATATCTAGTTTTTCTGGTTTACCTGTTTTAACATCACAAAAAGCACAAGCTCTAGTACATGTATCGCCCATAATCATAAAAGTTGCATGTTTTTTGCTCCAGCACTCTGTTATGTTAGGGCAATTAGCCTCTTGGCATACAGTGACGAGGTTATTCTGATTTACAACTTGTTTAGTTTGAAAAAAAATTTTTGAGTCAACAATCTTAGACCTAATCCAAATTGGTTTTTTTTTTATAGGATTGTTAGGCTTATTAACTTTTTCTGGATGTCTAACTTTATCACTCATTTTAATTTAATCAAAATTTCGTCTTTAGTTCCGTATTTTAATTTTTCTCTGTATAACATATCTAGATAATCTAGATCATTACTAATTATTAATTTTATCTTATGTTTCAAATCTATTAGTTCATTGTTAAGATTTTTTTCTTTAATAGTAAGCTCTTCGTAAATTTTTGTTTTTTCAAAATATGAGACTAGTCCTCTTTCTCCACCGACAAGATTAATCCCTATATAAAGGGTTAAAAATATATTTAGTAGTATAAGTTTTCTCTTTTTTAAACTTTCAATAAGCCGCATATTCAGATTTTAGCCATTTTAACATGATTTCCAAGTTCTTCTTCGATGCGTAACAACCTATTATATTTAGCCACTCTTTCAGATCTTGCTAGAGATCCTGTTTTAATCTGGGATGATTCTGTACCAACAGCAAGATCTGCAATAAATGTGTCTTCTGTATCTCCAGATCTATGAGAAATAATAGTATTAAAATTTGCTTTTTTCGCAATTGAGATAACCTCTAATGTTTCGGACAAGGTTCCAATTTGATTGGGTTTAACTAGAATACTATTTGCAGATCTATCAGCTATTCCTTTTTTTAATCTTTTTGGATTGGTTGCTAATAAGTCGTCTCCAACAATTTGAACGTCTTTACCAATCTCAGATGTAATTTTTTTCCAAGAATTCCAGTCTTCTTCGGCAAAAGGATCTTCTATTGATTTAATAGGATAGCTCGACGTTAATTTTTTATAATAAGAAATAACATCATCAACTGAACTAAAATTGCTTGATTGAATTGAATAATGGCCTTTTTTATTAACTAATTCGTTAGCAGCTACATCCAAACAAATTACAACATCTTTGCCAGGAATTAGCTTTGATTTTTCTATAGCATTTATTATTAATTCAAGAGCTTCTTCATTGGTATTAATAGATGGAGCAAAACCTCCTTCATCGCCAACATTAGTAAGCATTTTCTTTGATTTTAATAAACTTTTTAAATTTTGAATAACATGAAAACATTTTTCTATTGCATCAATAAAATTTATTGCTGAGTCTGGTCTAATCATAAACTCTTGAATATTTAAATCATTATCTGCATGAGCGCCTCCATTAATAATATTCATCAATGGATTAGGTAAGGAGAAAGTTTTTCCTAAATTTTTATATAGTGGTTTTTTAGCTGATAAAGCTGCTGATTTTGAGTTAGCTAAAGATACAGCCAAGGTTGCGTTCGCACCAAGATTTCTTTTATTTTCACTTCCATCTAAATCTAATAAGATTTTATCAACTTTAGTTTGATTGGCTGGATCCTCTCCTTTTAAATTCGATGCGATATCTTTATTAATATTTTCAATAGCTTTTTTTACACTTTTACCTAAAAAATTATTTTTATCTTGATCTCTTAGTTCGTAAGCTTCAAAAGCTCCTGTTGATGCGCCTGATGGTGATATAGCAGTCGCGGAAATATCATTGTCTAAAAAAATTTCAGCTTCAACAGTTGGGTTTCCTCTACTGTCAAAAACTTGACGACCTTTAACGTTGGTTATTTTTGCCATTTAATTATTTTTTAATTAAATTATCTATTTCTGATAATTTTTTTAATAAACTTTTCATCTCATTTAATGGCACCATATTTGGACCATCTGATGGCGCATTATCCGGATCTTCGTGTGTTTCGATAAAAATTGCTCCAACACCTACAGCAACAGCAGCTCTAGCTAAATGGGGAGTAAATTCTCTTTGACCTCCACTTTTATCCCCCATCCCACCAGGTTGTTGAACAGAATGAGTAACATCAAAGACAATCGGAAAACCTAATTTTGACATAATAGGTAATGCTCTCATATCTGATACCAAAGTATTGTAACCAAAACTTGCGCCTCTCTCTGTAATTAAAATATTTTTATTTCCAGAGTCCTCAATTTTTTTAACTACATTGGCCATATCCCATGGGGCTAAAAATTGACCTTTTTTGACGTTAATAATTTTTCCTGTTTTTGCAGCAGCGATGAGCAAATCTGTTTGACGGCATAAAAATGCAGGTATTTGCAAAACATCAACATGATCAGAAACAACTGAACATTGCTCTGCTGTATGAACGTCTGTTAAAACTGGAACGCCAACTTCTTTTCTTATTTTATCGAAAATAGGTAAGGATTTTTCTAATCCCATACCTCTTTTTCCTTTAAGGCTTGTTCTATTAGCTTTGTCAAAAGAAGTTTTGTAAATTAAATTTATTCCAATCTCGGAGGTAATTTTCTTAAGTTCGGTTGAAATTTTTATTGCATGAGACTCATTTTCCAGCTGGCAAGGGCCTGCGATTAAGGTAAATGGTTTGTCATTAGCAATATCAAAATTAGAGCATTTTATTTTACGATTTATCATTTTTTCGAATTGATTTTTGCAGCCTTTATAAATGATGAGAATAATGGATGTGGAGTTAAAGGTCTAGATTTAAATTCAGGATGAAATTGAACTCCTATAAACCAAGGATGATCTTTTAATTCTATAATTTCTGGTAGTTTGTTATCTGGAGATAAGCCTGAAAAAATCATTCCCTTGTTTTCAAAATCTTCTTTATAATTAATGTTAACTTCATATCTATGGCGATGCCTTTCCTCAATTTTCAAAGAATTATAAATTTTACTTATTTTTGTGTCTTTTTTAAGTATTGCTTCATAGCTTCCTAGTCGCATAGTTCCACCTAGATTTTTATCAGTTCCTTTCATTAATTTTCCATCCTTCACCCATTCGTTCATCAAACCTACAACTGAAGCTTTTGATGAACCAAACTCGCTTGATGTTGCGTTTTTGATATTCATTTTATTTCGAGCAAATTCAATAACAGCCATTTGCATTCCAAAACAAATGCCCAAAAATGGTATTTTATTTTTTCTAGCATAATTTATCGCTGCAATTTTTCCTTCAGTGCCTCTTTTTCCAAAACCACCTGGTATCAAAATTGCTGATACTTCTTTTAATTTATTATTTATTTCTTTTGGTTTTAAATGATCAGATTCAATTCTAACTAAGTTAATTTTTAAATTATTGGCTATACCTCCATGTGTTAATGCTTCGTCAAGAGATTTATAGGCGTCTTTGAGTTCTACATATTTTCCAATTATTGCGATATTAACTTTATTTTTTGTATTTAAAACTAATTTAGTAATTTTTTTCCAAGGTTGGAGATTGACTTTCTTTTTAGATTTAACCTTGAAGAATTTTAATACCCTTTCGTCCAGTTTCTCCTTATTAAAGCTTATTGGAGCTTCATATATTGTTTTAACGTCAACTGTTTCAATAACATCGTCAATAGAAACGTTGCAAAATAAAGAAATTTTCTTTCTTTGATCTAAAGGTATAGATCTTTCTGATCTGCAAATAATAATATCTGGTTGAATACCAATGCTTCTTAATTCTTTGACTGAATGTTGAGTGGGCTTTGTCTTTATTTCATCAGAAGCTTTCATGTAAGGAACTAATGTAAGGTGTATGAATAAAGTATTTTTTCTACCTAATTCGTTTGAAAATTGTCTTATAGCTTCTAAAAATGGTAGGCTTTCTATATCTCCTACTGTTCCACCTATTTCACAAATAACAAAATCTTCTTTAGAGACATCGTTTTTAATAAACTCTTTTATTCTATTGGTTATGTGGGGAATAACTTGTACAGTTTTACCTAGGTATTTACCTTGTCTTTCTCTTTTTAAAACATCATTGTAGATTTTACCTGTAGTTATATTGTCAGATTTTTTTGCTGAAATTCCAGAAAATCTTTCATAGTGACCTAGATCTAAATCTGTTTCCGCTCCATCGTCAGTGACAAACACTTCGCCATGTTGGAAAGGACTCATTGTGCCTGGGTCAATATTTAAATAAGGATCAAGCTTTCTAATTCTAACTTTATATCCTCTTGATTGTAATAAATAAGCTAGTGATGCAGATGATAAACCTTTACCTAAAGATGAAACCACGCCGCCAGTTACGAATATATATCGCGCCATGGAAGAATGTTATACTTTAAAAATATTAAAATATAAAGTATTAAATTTATTTTGATTGAGGAATTTGAGGAAGATTAGAATTTTCTTCTTCTTCCTTTTCAAGAACAGATTGTGTTTCACGGAGTTCATCTCTAGAAATTGCAACTATAGCAACACTACAAATAATAAACAATGTTGCGATAATCGAAGTAAATTTAGTAAGGAAGCTTCCCATAGATCTAGCTGTTGTGAAATTATCTTGTGAAACACCTAAACCAAGCGCTCCGCCCTCAGATTTTTGCAACAAAACCGCAATCACTAAAATTATTGCAAGAATAATATTAACTGTTATAAGTAAATTCTCCATATCGCTTATCTATAGTATTTCTTTATTATATCAATAAATTTTTTAGATGATTTCGATGCTCCACCTATTAAAAAACCATCTAATTCTGTAATTTGTTTAAATAAGTGAATATTTCTATCATCGACTGATCCACCGTATAACACTGGTACACTGCCTGCTTTGAAGATATTTTTTAGTACTTTTTTTATATATGTAACTGTCTTTAATAAATCTTTTTGGTTAGGTATTTTTCCAGTTCCTATAGACCAAATCGGCTCATAAGCTACGATGATATTTTTTTTATTAAATTTTTTTTCTAAAACTTTGATAAGTTGTTTTTTTAAAATTTGGTAAGTTTCTTTTTTTTTTTTTTGAGTCTTATTTTCACCAATACAAAAAACTACTTTTAAGTTATTCTTAATAGAAAAGCTCACTTTTTCTTTCAAAATCAAATCTGTTTCACCTTCTGCTCGATTATCAGAATGACCTATAAGAGTATATCTGGCGCCAACTTTTTTTATCATATAAGGACTTATTGCCGAAGTATTAGAGGAAAATAGATCTTTTTGATAACAATTTTGAGATCCTATCGTTATGTTTTTTTTTTTAAATTGCTTAGAGAAAGACTGTAAAAGCGTATAAGGTGGAGTAATAATTACTTTATATCTGTTTCTGTTTTTATCTTTAGATGTGAAATAATTAATCTTATTAAGTATATTAATTGAATTTGGAACACCAAACATTTTCCAATTTCCAATAAAATACTTCATTATTTGCCTTAATTTAAAATTTGATTTATAGGTGTATAATTTTAATACTTTTAAATTAATAAAATGACAACTTCAATAGGAAAATTATCAAAATCATTTTTTGTAAAGCTTCTAGTGGGTATCATTATTTTACCTTTTGTTTTTTGGGGAATGGGCGATGTTTTTAGAGGTGGAAATCAAAATGTTATTGCCACCATCGACTCAAAAAAAATAAGCACCCAGGAATTTATGAATTATTTAAATCAATTAAATTTGAATAACGAACAAATTAAAAATTTACCTAAAACGGACTTAATTGAAAAAATTTTATCACAATATATTGGCAAAAGAGTAATGGCTTTAGAAATACAAGATTCTGGAATAGTTGTTAATGATAATTCTTTAAGGGACATTATCAAAAATGATCAACTTTTTTTTAAAAACAAAAAATTTTCAAGGACTGAATACGAAAAGTTTTTACTTAAAAGTGGTACAACAGCATCTGTATTTGAAAAAAATATAGCAGAACAAGAGTCTAAGAGACAATTTTTAGATTTGCTTGCAAGCGGAATAGTAATACCAAATAAATTAATTCAAAAAGCTTATAATAAAGAAAATCAAATTAAAAAAATAAAATATATTGATCTCGATACATACTACTCGATAAATCCCCCATCTAAAGATAAAATCGAAGAGCTTTACGAAAAAAATAAAGACTCTTTTATTAAAGAATTTAAATCAATTCAGTTCGCAGAAATATTACCTCAATTATTATCAGGAAATAATAAATATGATGAAGCCTTTTTCAAACAATTGGATATTTTGGAAAATAATGTTTTAGACGGACAATCTTTTAACGACGTTGTTGATGAAAAAAATTTAAAAAATATAAAAATTACAAGTATAGACTCTAAGAAGAAAGATAAAGATAATAATGAAGTTAAAAATATTTCTGATGAACTTTTTCAAAAAATAAATTCTATACAAAACGAAAAATCCCCTCAGATATTAAAAATTAAAAATAAATATTTTATTGCTGAAATTGAGTCTGTAGAACGTATAAAAAAATCTTTAGATAATCCAGATGTTTTGAAAGTTTTAAATGCACAGGTAAGTTTTTTGAATAAAATAGAAAAAAATACGTCTATTGTGAAAGATATAAGCATGGGTGGATTTGATAAAAATAAAATTGAGAAGTTTGCAGGAGATAATAAGTTGGAAATAAAAGATTATACAATTACTAGCATGAAAGAAAATGAAATCTTTAGCGAAGGAATCATAAAAAGAATTTTTGAAATGAAAGATGGCACAGTAGATTTAATTACAGATAGTAAATTAACCAATAATTTTTTAGTTTTATCATTTAAGACTAATTATAAAAGATTAGACAGAAATTCAGACAAATTTGAGCAATACCAGGCGAAAGCCAAGCTAGATTTAGTAAATAAGATTTATGGAATTTATGATGTAAACTTAAACCAAAAATATAAAGTAGAACTTAATAGAAAAACAATTGATAGGGTAAAAAATTCTTTTTAATGAAAATTAATACCAATCTTAAGAACTTTAAACAAATACACCTAAGAAAAAAAAATCAGATTTTATTTAGAACAAGAACTTGTAAACAGTATCAAAAGGTAGAAAATTTATTTAGATTCTTATTGGCTGAAAAGAATAGTTTCATTTTTGAGTCTGTAGAAAAAGGTAAAATCAAAGGTCGATATACAATAATAGGATATAATCCAGATAAGATATGGGATGTAAATAAAGACAGAATAACAATAGATAGCCAAGGGAAAAAAAGGACTTTTAAGGCCAAACCTTTGGATTATATTAATAAATTAATCAAAAACTTTAATATAAAGATACCAAGAAACTTACCCTCTATGTCATCAATGTTAGTCGGTTATTTTTCATATGATGTAATTAGATATGTTGAAAAAATTCCTAACAAATGTTTTGATGATCTTAAAATACCTGATGTAAGATTATCTAGACCTAGAAATTTGGTTATTTACGATAATCAAAAAAAAAAGATTTATTATATAGAAAACGTCTATTCAGATATAAAAATCAAAAATTTAGATGAATTTTATAATTCCGTTATAGAAAGATTTAATTTGTTTGAAGATTATGAAAACATTAGACTACCAGAAGAATTTACTTATAAGATTAATAAAAATTTAGTTAAGTCAAATACTTCTAAAAAAAAATTTAAGTCCCTGGTAAAAAAAGCAAAAAAATATATTTCTAGAGGTGATATATTTCAAGTCGTTCTTAGCCAACGTTTTGAAAGAAAATTGGAGAAAAGACCATTAGAAATTTACAATTATTTAAGAAAATCAAATCCTTCACCTTTTATGTTTTATTTTAATTACAAAGATTTCAATGTATTAGGAAGTAGTCCAGAAATTTTAGTCAGGTTAAGAAAAAATCAAGTTACTATAAGACCTATAGCTGGTACCAGACCTAGGGGTAAAAATCAAAAAGAAGACAAAAAATATGAACTAGATTTACTTAAGGATAAAAAAGAATTAGCTGAGCACCTAATGCTTTTAGATTTAGGAAGAAATGACGTTGGTAAAGTAGTAGAAATAAATTCTGTGAAAGTAACTGAAAAATTTAAAGTAGAAAAATACTCACACGTCATGCATATTGTTTCAAATGTCATAGGAAAATTTAATAACAAATTTTCTTTATTTGAAACCTTGCTATCTGGTTTTCCAGCTGGAACGGTAAGTGGAGCTCCTAAGATAAGAGCAATGGAAATAATTGATGAATTAGAAAAAAATAAAAGAAAACTTTATGCTGGTGGTATTGGATATTTTACTCCAAATAATGAGTTTGATACATGCATAGCTCTACGGACTGCTGTAATAAAAGATAAAAAATTTTATGTTCAAGCTGGAGCAGGAGTAGTGGCGGATAGCAAACCTGAAAAAGAATATGCCGAAACTGTCAATAAAGCAAAAGCATTAATGAAAGCTACAGATTAAGATGATGAAGATCCTACTAATAGATAATTATGATAGTTTTACTTATAATCTTTTTCATTATATTTCTAAATTTAGGAATAATGTTGATGTGATAAGAAATGATAAAATTGACTCAAAAACTATATTTAAAAAAGGATATAGTAAGATTGTTATATCTCCTGGACCTGGAAACCCTGATCAAGCAGGTAATTGTATTAAAATTGTAAAAGAAGTTTATAAAAAGATACCCATTCTTGGCGTATGTTTAGGTCATCAAATTATTGGTCAAGTTTTTGGTGGTAGAATAATCCAGGCCAAAAATTTAATGCACGGTAAAACTAGTAAAATTAAACATTTCAAAATAGGTTTGTTTAAAAATATAGAAAATAATTTTGAAGCTACTCGATATCATAGTTTAATTGTAGAGAGCAAAAGCTTACCAAAAGACCTAGTTATTACTGCTGAAACTCAAAATAAAACAATAATGGGCTTAATGCATAAACAATACAATATTCATGGATTTCAATTCCACCCAGAAAGTATAAGTACAAAAGTTGGTATGAAATTAATCAAAAACTTTATAAATAATAATTATGTCTAATATAGTTGAAAAATTAAATAAAGGTCAAAATCTTACATTTGAAGAAAGTAAATCTCTATTTAACGAACTCATGGAAGGAAAATATAATGAAAGTTCAGTAATTGAAATATTAGAGTCTTTTTTAAAAAAAGGAGAAACAAAAGATGAATTAGCTGGAGGAATTTATGTTTTAAGAAATAAGGCCAATAAAGTACAAGCAGATCAATTTACCATTGACACTTGTGGAACAGGTGGAGACGGTCAAAATTCACTCAATATTTCTACAGCAGCAGCAATTGTATTGGCAAGCATGGGTATAAAAGTAGCAAAACATGGTAACAAAGCTGTTTCTTCAAATTGCGGTTCAGCTGACGTATTGGAAGCTCTTAAAATAAATATCAATTTAAAACCAAATGAAGTTGAAGAAAATATAAAAAAATTTAATTTTGCTTTTATGTTTGCACCAAACTATCACTCTGCAATGAAACATGTCGGTCCAGCTAGAAAAAAAATGGGAAAAAAAACAATATTCAATTTAATTGGTCCATTAAGTAGTCCAGCCCAAGTTAAAAGACAAGTAATAGGTGTGTATGATAAGAAATGGATGAAACCATTTGCTGAAGCTTTGAAAGATAACGGGGTTATTCATGCCTACATAATACATAGCGACGATGGTATGGATGAAATTTCCCCTTTTGCAAAAACAAACATAGTTGAATTGAAAAAAGGAATTATTAATGAATTTGTAATTGATCCTAAAGTACTTGGTATTGATGCTAGTAATAAAGAGAATTTAAAAGGAAAAAATGCTGAATATAATTCGGAAAAAATTATAGAAATTTATAAAGGTAAAACTAATGAATTTTCTCAATCTGTAGCACTTAACGTAGCGGCTGGTTTAATTGTGTCTAATCATGAAAATAACTTTAAATCAGCTTTTGAGAAAGCTACAAATCATTTAAATTCGGGTAATGTGCATCAATATTTAATAAAAATCCAATCAACCTAATGACTAATTTTTTAGAAAAAATAATAGAAGATAAAAAAGAATCTTTATTTCAAATCAAAAAAGAAAAATCATTAGACTCACTGGAAAAAAAAATAAAAGAATTAAAGTTTTTTTATAATTTTAAGCATGCTTTAGAAAAAAATAAAGGAGTTTCTATAATAACTGAAATAAAAAAAGCTAGTCCTTCTGCAGGAACCTTAATAAGTAATTTTAATCACCTTGATTTGGCAAAAATGTACATAGAAAACAATGCTACGTGCCTATCAGTTTTAACTGAAGAAAAGTACTTTTTGGGAAAATTAGAATATATAAGTGAAATAAAGAATAAATTTAATATACCTATTTTGGCTAAAGATTTTTTTATAGATCCCTATCAGATAGCTTTATCAAAAAGCTTTGGAAGTGATTGTATATTACTTATAGTTGCTGCTCTTAATGGCAGCCAAGCAAATGAAATATATTCAGAGGCATTGAAACATAATTTATCTGTAATCGTTGAAGTTCATAATCAAAAAGAGGCTGAGGAAGCCTTAAAATTCGAAAATGCTTTAATTGGCATCAATAATAGAAATTTAAAAACTTTAAATGTTTCTCTAAATAATACGATATCTATCTATGAAGTTGTAAAAGCTCATAAAGGGCCTATTATCTCCGAAAGTGGAATTAAAAACGAAAATGATGCTAAGTATATTTACGAAAAAACTGGCATAAAAAACTTTCTAATAGGAGAATCACTTTTGAAATCTGACAGACCAAGTGAGTTAATGAGGAAATTAATTCAAATTAATCAATAAATTAGCCCTTTATTTAAAGTTGAAATATTAAAAGAACTTTTATAGAACATAGATGTACGAGGTTTGTTCTATGCTTACAAAAAAACAAAAAAACTTATTAATTTTTATTAATAAAAAAATTAGATCTA
>MDTB01006025.1_pt1 | contig 23556 bp, 25 predicted proteins | sample 811161 | NCBI WGS metagenome assembly MDTB01 (sample SAMN05326650, study PRJNA326480) | marine metagenome | isolation source: seawater | place: Mediterranean Sea | collected 2009
AGTTAGTTTCTTCATCACCATAACCTATACCAAAAGTAACACCATCACCTAGTGGTCCTTTGATTGAGATGTTTTTCGCTGTACCAACTGAGTCACCTTGTACAGCACCATCACCTGAGATACCGTCGTCAGTTCCTGGGTTGTACTCTAATGAAACAGACATACCAGCCATTGTAGTATTGTATGCAATAACGTTTTCTGAACCGTTTAAGTCTAGATCACCAAGACCTGAACCTGAACCGTGGTCAGCTTCTTCCCAAGCAGTTGGAATCATGTTATTGATTTTAGAAATACCACCAGCATCTGTTGATTGGTCTAATGTAATTTTACCTAAGTCTCCCATATCTACAGCTAAACTTGCAGAAGTTCTTGAAGTTCCTGCTTCAGTTAGAGATGACATTAAAGTTACATTATAACCATTATCAAGTTCACCTGATCCCGTGAATGTAACAAACGTGTTTAATCCAAGGGGGTTACCTGTATTAGTATTGATCGAACCGCCTGATCCACCTAAAGTAGTGTAAGTGGCTTCAGCTGTACCAGCAACAGACATTTCTACTGCGTTAGCAGAAACGGCCATCATTGAGCCAGCAAGAGCAGTAAGTCCAATTTTTTGTATTGATCTCATAAGTCTCCTATTTATTGTTAAAGTTAACTTTGGGCAATTATTACCACCTATTAGCTTTTTTTTTATAAATGTATTAAAAAATAAGTATAATTTTTAAGAATGTTGCATTTTTATCACATAAATTAGGCTATAAAACCTTATCAAGGGTTTAATTCTTAGTAAAATCTATGATAACTAGATTAAATTCAAATATAAAAATATCTTAAATTATTTATGAAATTCAAAACTTTTAAAATTCAACCCTTAGTTTTTCTTCTTTCTTTGGCTATTTTTTTAAATTCTTGTGGACTTTATAAACCAGTGGACACTCGAAAAGTTCCGATAAACGAAAAAGAAAAAAGAGAAAAAAATATGAGAGAAGGAAAAAAAATTAAATTTGGAAGAGGTGAATCAAAAGGTGGTGACTTTGAATTTTCTAGTTCCAATCCGCTATGGAGAGCATCTTTGGAAATAATTAATTTTATGCCCTTGAGTAATGCTGATTATTCAGGCGGATTAATAATTACTGATTGGTATAATCAAGAAGGCACAGAAAATGAATCTATAAAAATAACTATAAGATTTCTATCTAATGAAATTAGATCTGATGGATTAAAAATAATAATACATAAAAAAATTTGTGATGAAAAAATGAACTGTAAAATTAATCTTCTTGAAGACAACCTGGGTAATGATATTAAAATTGCAATACTAAAAAAAGCTGCAAATATTAAATCAAATACTTTAGAAAATGTTAAACAAAAAAATAAAGACATTAATTTAAGTAGGTAAAATTTTATTAATTTTAAAATCAGAAACTAAGTGGATAGATATAATTTTAATACTATTGAAAGTAAGTGGCAAACTTATTGGGAAAAAAATAAAATATTTGAAGCTAAAATAGATAAATCAAAAAAAAAATTTTATTGTCTTGAAATGTTTCCATATCCATCAGGAAAAATACATATGGGTCATGTAAGAAATTATACTATAGGAGACGTTTTAGCTAGATACAAATTTATGCAAGGCTTTAATGTTTTACATCCAATGGGATGGGATTCTTTTGGTATGCCCGCCGAGAATGCTGCTAAACAGAATAATCTTGACCCAAAAGAATGGACAGAAAATAATATTTCAGCTATGCGAGAAGAACTAAAAAAATTAGGTTTATCTATTGACTGGTCTAGAGAAATTTCAACATGCTCTCCTGAATATTATAAACATCAACAAGTTTTATTTTTAGAATTATATGATAAAGGCTTAGTTTATAGAAAAGAAAGTTATGTTAATTGGGACCCAGTAGACCAAACAGTTTTAGCTAATGAACAAGTTATAGATGGAAAAGGCTGGAGGTCTGGGGCACCAGTCGAAAGAAAAAAACTTAATCAATGGTTTTTTAATATATCAAAGTTTTCTGAAAAATTATTAGATGGACTAGACGTCCTCGACCAATGGCCAAACAAAGTAAAAGTGATGCAAAAAAATTGGATAGGGAAATCTTTTGGATGTGAAATAGATTTTAACATAGAGGGACCTGTGGAATTTAAAAAAATAAAATGTTTTACTACCCGTCCCGACACACTTTTTGGAATGTCCTTTTTAGCTGTGTCTATTGATCACCCACTATCAAAATTCTATGAAAAAAATGATGATTTTCTGAAATTTAAAAAAGAATGTTCTAAAACTGGAACAACCGAAGAATCAATAGCGCAAGCAGAGAAAATTGGATTCAAAACTAATTTAGTTGCCATAAATCCATTCAACAAAGATAAAAAAGTTCCTGTCTATTTTGCAAATTTTGTATTAATGGACTATGGTTTTGGTGCTGTCTTTGGATGTCCTGCTCACGATCAAAGAGACCTGGATTTTGCAATTAAATATAATCTAGAAATTACACCTGTTGTTAAACCTGTTGAAAATAATGAAAAATTTATAATTAAAGATAAAGCTTATACTGGCCCCGGCGTAATTTTTAACTCTAGTTTTCTAAATGGTATCAGTGCTCCAAATGAATCTATTTTGGAATCTATTAAGGCTTTAGAGCAAAAGAAAATCGGCAAAAAAAAAATAAATTTTAGACTAAAAGATTGGGGTGTATCGAGACAAAGATATTGGGGTTGTCCGATACCCATTGCGTATAATAAAGACAATAAAATTCTTAAAATCCCCCTTGATGAACTACCTGTAAAACTTCCTTCTAAGGTTAATTTAAAAACAAATGGAAACCCATTAGATCATCAAAATGATTGGAAAAATATTACCATTAATGGTGAAAAATGTACTAGAGAAACGGATACGCTAGATACTTTTGTAGACTCTTCTTGGTACTACCTTAGATTTTGCTCTCCAAATATAAAAAACAAAGCTTTCGATATCGAGGAAGCGAATTATTGGATGCCAGTAGATCAATATATAGGTGGTGTAGAACATGCCATACTTCATCTTTTGTACTCAAGATTTTTTATGCAGGCTATAAACTATGAAAACAAAGAAAATCATGAAACTGAACCATTTCATGGTTTATTCACACAGGGAATGGTGTGTCATGAAACATACAAAGATGAAAAAAATAATTGGTTAAGTCCAAAAGAAGTCGTAACAGAAGACGGTAAAAACTTTTACAAAAAAAATAAGCCAAAAGAAAAAGTAATTGTTGGAACAACAGAGTCAATGTCTAAATCAAAAAAAAATACAATTGAACCAGAAAATATAATTAAAATGTATGGTGCAGATGCCGTAAGATTATTCATATTATCAGATAGCCCCCCTGAAAAAGATGTGCAATGGTCAGACCAGGGAATGCGCGCTTCATATAAATTTATTCAAAAATTTTGGCTTCTACACCAAGAGATAAAAAAGAAATTAAGTGATAGTGTAAATAAAGATGACTACGCAGATGATCTATCAAAATTTACGAACAGTTTAATAGAAAAGATTACTAAAAATTTAGAAAATTTCCATTATAATGTAATAGTAGCAAATCTTTATGAAACTTATAATTTTTTAATTAAAGAAGTTAAAAAAGATATTAATAAAAAAATTTTACTAGAAAATTATTCTAAAATTTTAAAATTAATGCTTCCATTAATTCCCCACATTATTTCAGAATGTGCATCAGATCTAGAAATTAAAGATATCAAGAGTTGGCCAAGGATAGACAAAAATTTTATAAACCTTGATAATAAAATGAAAATTGTTGTTCAAATTAATGGAAAAAAAAGATTAATTGTAGAAATGCCTAAAGATACTAAAGAAAGTGAAGTTATTAAAGAGGTTGAAAAAGATAAAAAAATAAAACAGTATTTTGATAAAGGTATTTTAGTAAAAACCATATATGTTAAAAACAGACTAGTTAATTTTATAATTAAATGAAAATAAAAGTATCAATAATAACGTATATTTTAATAAGCTTCTTATTGTCAGGTTGTAAATATGAGCCCATATACTCTCAAAAAAAATTAAATTTTCAAATTTTAAAAATTGAGATTCCAAATGAAAATCAAATTAACTCGAATATTCAAAAAAGACTAGATCATTACAGAAACCTAGATAGTTCAAAAAAAATTGAAGTGGAGCTGGATTCAGAAAAAATTATCATAGTTTCCTCTAAAGATATGAGTGGAAATCCAAAAAAATTTGAAATGCAAATTACTGTAAATTTAATAGTAGATTATAATGATAATTTAACAAAAAAAACAAAATTTTCTGAAAGATTTAATTATAATAATATTTCAAACAAATTTGATTTAAAGAAATATGAAGAAAACATTGAAGAAAATTTAATAGATAAAATATATCAAGAAATTTTAGTATATTTATCTACAATTTAAGATGATCCTAAAATCATTTGAATTAAACAAAATTAATCTAAAATCCCAAAGTTTTTTTCTTTTGTATGGTGAAAATGAAGGTTTTAAAATTCAAATTATAAAAGAAAATTTTGAAACAAAATTTCAAGGTGAAATACAAAAGTATGATGAAAAAGAAATTTTGAATAACGAGGATATTTTTTTTGATAGTATAAATTCTAAGTCATTTTTTGAGAAAGAAAAACTTATAATAATAAGCAGATGTACAGATAAACTTAAAGATATTATTGAAGAAATAATTGATAGAAAAATTATTGATATAAAAATAGTTTTAAATGCATCTATCTTAGAAAAACGATCAAAACTAAGGGTTTTTTTTGAAAAAAATAAAGAAACTATATGTATACCTTTCTATTCAGATAATTCTCAGACTTTAAACACAATTGTAAATAATTTTTTCAGGACAAAGAAAATGCCTATTTCTCAACAAACTATAAATCTATTAGTTGATAGATGCAGGGGAGATAGACAAAATTTGAATAATGAATTGAACAAAATTGAAAGCTTCATATTAGGGAAAAAAAATATTGAATTAAATAAAATTTTAAAATTAACAAATCTTGCTGAAAATTATAACGTTTCAGATTTAGTTGACAGTTGCTTATCAAAAAATTTAAAAAAAACTATAAATATTTTAAATGAAAATAATTATTCGTCAGAAGATTGTATGCTAATAAGTAGAACTTTTCTATTAAAATTAAAAAGATTACTTAAAATTAAGAAAGAATTAGAAATTTCAAAAAATATTGATAATGTAATTACATCTTTCAAACCACCAATATTTTGGAAAGAAAAAGAAATTGTCAAAAAGCAAATCGATAAATGGCACTTAAATCAAATAGAGGATTTAATATTTCAAACTAATGAAGTTGAATTATTAATAAAAAAAAATTCTCTAAATTCAGTAAATATATTGTCAGATTTTATAATTAGTACCTCTAATATCCAGACTTAATAGCATCTATAATTTTATTAAGCTGATCAAGATCTTTATATTCAAATAGTATTGAGCCATTATTATTTTTTTTATTTTTTATTAAAACGTTCAACCCAATTTTTTCAGTTACAGACTGTTCTAATTGTTTTAAATTTGTATCTTTAGGGTTTTTTTTAAAAATCTTTTTTGTTTTAAATATTTTAACTAAGCTTTCTGATTGTCTTACTGATAATTTTTTTTCAATGATTTTATTTGCTATAAATAAAGGGTTTTCTAATCCAACTAAAATTTTAGCATGTCCTTGGGATAGTTTGTCATTTTCTATTAAACTAAGTACTTCTCGTGGTAAAGTTAAAAGCCTCAAACAATTTGAAATATGACTCCTACTTTTGCCTATAAATTTTGCAACCTTTTCTTGGTCGTATGAAAAATTATCAATCAATCTTTTATATCCTTGTGCCTCTTCTATAGAATTTAAATCATGTCGTTGGACATTTTCTACAATTGCAAATTCAAGTGACTTTAGATCATCTGCTTCTGTCATAACTACTGGAACTTCATGCAACCCTGCATTTTGTGCGGCTAACCATCTTCTCTCACCAGCTATAATTTCATATTTAGATTTATCACTTTGGGATTTTCTAACTATAATTGGTTGTATAATTCCTCTTTCTTTAATTGAGTTTGTAAGATCATTTAGGTTTTCTTGATTAAAATTTTTTCTAGGTTGGAATTTGTTTCTAACAATATCACTTAGTTGTAATTTATTAATTTTTGAATCTACTTTTTCATCTCCAATTAATGAGGACAATCCTCTGCCAAGACCTTTTTTTATTTTTGAAGTATCCATTAAGCTGCACTTTCTATTGGGTCTTCTTGATTTATAAATTCATCTGTAAAATTAAAATAAGATACACTTCCAACACAAGTTTTATCATATATTAATACTGGAACTCCGTGTGATGGTGCTTCTGATAATCTCACATTTCTCGGAATTACTGTATTATAAACTTGGTTGGTAAAATAGTCCCTTGCTTCTTTCTCTACCTGTGATGAGAGTTTATTTCTTTTGTCATACATTGTTAAAAGTATCCCTCTTATTTTTATTTCAGGATTCAAGCTTACTTTTATTCTTTCTATGGTCTTCACCAGTTGCGTTAATCCCTCTAATGCAAAAAATTCAGTCTGAAGTGGCACAATAAGAGATTTAGACGACACTAAAGCCATGACTGTTAAAAGGCTTAATGAAGGGGGGCAATCTATCAGTATATAATCATAAGTAGTTCCAGAATCGTTTAAATAAGCCACTAATTGATCTTTTAGAATAAAGGCTCTCTTACTATCTCCCGCTGTTTCCACCTCTAATCCTGATAAATCTACATTTGAAGTGATAATATCCAAATTATCAAACTTTGTTTTTTTTATAACTTGTGAGATTGATTTTGCTCCATTTAAAACTCCATAAATAGTCTCACTAGAAGTTTCAGTATTTGATAGTCCCAAACCTGTTGTTGCATTCCCTTGTGGATCAAGGTCAATCACTAAAATTTTTTTGTTTTGTTTAGATAAACCAGCAGCTAAATTTATTACGGTTGTAGTTTTTCCAACTCCTCCTTTTTGGTTTATTACAGAAATAATTTGCATATTAGTTTAAAAATTTTTTTTTATGTTTTTAATATTTAATAAAAATGAATCAGTGTTCGTCAAACTTTTTTTATGATTATATTCGAAATCCCAACTCTTTAATGTATCTTTTAAAATTTCTTTTCCATTTTTTCCCATAAATAAAATTAAATTATTATAACTGCTAAAGTTTTTGTAAACTAAATCTAATATCACCGGTAACGGCTTGAATGCCCTAGACATTATTGTTCCTGACTTAATTTTTTTAGATAAAAAAATGTCATCTTGAATTACTTTTATGTCCAATTTTAATTTTTTAGATACCTCCCTTAAAAATAAGCTTTTATGGTAGCTTTTTTCATAAAATATGAATTTCATTTCTCTCTTTAGGCTCTTCATTATAATTGCAATAACTACTCCTGGCATCCCTCCGCCTGTTCCTATATCACAGGTTGTATTACAATTTAAGTCAACAAAATCAAGTATTTGTGCAGAATCTATTATATGTCTCTCTCTTATAGAGTTTTTATGGATATTTTTTTTACTTATTAGATTTATTTTTTCATTTTTTTCTATCAGCATTTCTATGAAATTCTCAAAATCTAAATATGTTTCACGTGAAACGTTTAAACTGTCTAATAAAGAGTATTTTTTTTTAATTTCTTCTTCCATTAAGCTATATGCTTAATAGACTTTCTTTTGACGTGTGACAACAAAATATATACTGCAGCAGGAGTTATTCCATCAATTCTTAATGCTTGCCCCATAGTTTTTGGCCTAATCTCTTTAAATTTTGCTTTTACCTCATTAGACAACCCGGAAAGCTTATCATAATCGACTTTTTCTGGAATAATTAAGTTTTCGTCTCTTTTGAATGCTAAAATATCTGCTTTTTGTCTTTTTAAATATCCCCTATAATGAGCATTTATTTCAATTTGCTCATCAATTTCATTATCAAAATATGGTATTTTTGGCCATATTTCTCTAATTTTTTTCATATTAACGCCTTTTTGAGTCAAAATTTCACTCGATGATCTTAAAACACCGTCTTTTGCAATTTTTATACCAAAGTTTTGAATTTTAGAAGGAGAAATATAAGATTTACTCATTACAGATGATATTTTATTAATTCTTGCATCCTTTTCCTTAAACGCCATTTCTCTTTCTTCTTTTATTAAGCCAATAGAAATACCTTTTCCTGTTAATCTTAGATCTGCATTGTCTGCTCTCAAGCTTAACCTATATTCAGCCCTAGATGTGAACATTCTATATGGTTCTGCTACCCCTTTAGTAACTAAATCATCTATCATCACTCCTATATAAGCATCAGACCTATCTAATATAAAAGGCTCAAGCTTTTTTATAGATAGTGCTGCGTTTACTCCTGCAATAAGGCCCTGAGAGGCCGCCTCTTCATATCCAGTGGTTCCATTTATCTGACCAGCAAGATATAAATTATTAATTTTTTTAGTCTCAAGAGTCAAAAATAATTCTCTTGGATCGATATAGTCGTATTCTATTGCGTATCCAGGCCTAATAATTTTAACATTATCTAAACCATTGATATTGTTGCATATTTCCTGCTGAATATAGCTTGGGAGTGAAGTTGATATGCCATTTGGATAAATTACGTGACTATTAAGACCTTCAGGCTCTAAGAATATCTGATGTCGTGCCTTATCAGAAAATTTTACTATTTTATCTTCTATAGATGGACAATATCTAGGTCCAACTCCTTTTATACTTCCTGAATACATTGCACTCTTAGATAAATTATTTTCAATAATTTTATGAACCTTATCATTCGTGTATGTCATTCTACATGACACTTGTTTGTTTATATTTTTTTTTGTTAAAGAGGAAAAAAAATATGGTTCATCATCTGCAAACTGCTCTTCTAAGTTTTTGAAATTAATTGTCCTAGCATCAAGTCTTGGTGGTGTTCCAGTTTTTAATCTTCCAATTTTAAAATTATATTTAGCTAGCTGTTCAGTTAAACCTGTTGATGGCTTTTCGTTATATCTACCAGCTGGCGTTCTTTCATCTCCTATGTGGATCAAACCATTTAAAAATGTGCCAGTAGTTAGTATTAACTTTGAACAAGTAACTTTTTTACCTCCTTTAGTGTTAAATCCATTTATTGTATTATTATTAAATATAAAGCTAATTACAGGATCAGAAAAAATGCATAAATTACAGTAGTTTAGGAGTTTTTCTTGCATATATTTACGATATAAAGATCTGTCAGATTGAGTTCGTGGTCCTCTTACTGCTGGACCTCGACTTCGATTAAGTAACCTAAATTGTATCCCTGATTTATCAGCAACTTCACCCATGACACCATCAAGGGCATCTATTTCTCTTACCAAATGACCTTTTCCTAAACCACCTATAGCAGGATTACATGACATCTCACCAATAGTATCTATCTTGTGGGTAAATAGCGCTGTATTAACACCAAGGCGAGCAGAGGCTGCAGCAGCCTCACACCCTGCGTGTCCGCCTCCTATTACTACTACATCAAATGTTAAATCATTTTTCATGGGTTAAATTTATAACTGATAAAAATATTTACAAGATCTCTGTTTTTTTTATCAAATAAGCCTTATTTACCAACAAAAATTGCTTAAAATGTTAAAAAAACTCAGCAAAATGAAGGTTATTTACCTATGCAAAAATCGTTGAAAATACTACCTAATATCTCTTCTACATCAACTTTTCCAACAATCATACCTAAATGTCGTGTTGCCAATCTCAAATCTTCAGCGGCTTTGTCAAAATCTTTAGCCTCATTTTTTTTGTTAAATTTTTTAAGATGATCCAAGCATTGTTTAAGTTGCTGCCTGTGCCTCTCTCTAGTAATTAAAATATCTTCACTTGATATAAATTTGTTTTTTAAATTATTTTTTATTTTTAAAATTAAATTATCAACATTTAAATTTTCTTTAATAGAAATTAAAACATGTTCTAATTTTTTAATTTCTGGATTAATTTCTTTATCTAAAAGATCAGATTTATTTATAACTAAAATGGCTTTGTTTTCCATAAAATCTCTTAAAACACCAGTAAAATCTAGGTTTTTTGCATCCACTACAACTAATTTTAAATCTGCTTCTTCGGCTTTATTTAAAGATAATTTGATGCCTTTTTTTTCAATTTCGTTTTTAGATTGTCTTATACCGGCAGTATCAGAAATTGTAACTGGGTAACCATCGATATTAAGATGTACTTCTATTACATCTCTAGTTGTTCCAGCAATCTCTGAAACTATTGCAACATCTCTGTTAGATAAATGATTCAGCAGGCTGGATTTACCTGCATTAGTTGGTCCAATAATTGCAATCTTAAAGCCTTCTCTAATTCTTTCACCAACTTTTTGATCATCTAAGATTTTTTCAATATCTATTAAAACTTCATATGAATTTTTTTTGATTTCTTTTAAAATATCTCCTGGTAAATCATCTTCAGGGAAGTCTATTTTAGCTTCTACATGTGATAAAATTTTCAAAAGTTTTTCTCTTAAACTATTAAATTTATCTGCAGATTTTCCATTCATGATTTTTATAGCTTGTTTTCTTTGAATTTCTGTTTCAGATGATATTAAATCAGCAATACTTTCAGCTTTTAGTAAATTTATTTTTCCGTTTAGAAAAGCAAGCTTAGTAAATTCTCCAGGTTCTGCTAAACGACAATTATTAATCTTTTCGATAGAAGAATGTAAAGCTTCAATTACTGCTTTGCTCCCATGTACATGAAATTCGGCCATATCTTCTCCTGTGTAGCTCTCAGGACCGGGAAACCATATAATTATTCCTTCATCGATAAGCTCAGAAGTGTTGATATTGTTTATTTTTCTAAGTGTTGCGACCCTTGGCTCTGGCAAATCCTTTTTTGTTAAAAATTTTATTACATTTGAAGTCTCTTCTCCTGAAACCCTAATAATAGCCACCCCTGAAGACCCAGGACCAGTGGAAAGTGCAAAAATTGTCATAATTAATTATATCTTGAATAATTTTTATGTATATTTTTTTTAAATAACAATTTGAAAAAAACTAGTAAAATTAAATATTTATAAGTTAAATAATTTTTTCTTAGGCTGGTTTATTCATAGAATTAAAGAATTCTGAATTATTTTTTGTGTTTTTTAATTTAGAATTAATAAATTCTATGGCGTCCATGGTCCCCATTGGAGCAATAATTCTTCTAAGAACATTCATTTTTTGAAGATCGTTTTTATCAAAAATTAATTCTTCTCTTCTTGTTCCTGACTTAGTTATATCTATTGCTGGATATATTCTTTTTTCTGAAATTTTTCTATCTAAGATAGTTTCACTATTACCTGTTCCTTTGAATTCTTCAAAAATAACTTCATCCATTCGACTTCCTGTATCGATTAAAGCGGTAGATATAATTGTTAATGAACCGCCTTCTTCAATATTTCTTGCTGCACCAAAAAATCTTTTTGGTCTTTGAAGTGCGTTAGCATCAACACCTCCTGTTAAAACTTTTCCTGAACTAGGTATTACAGCATTGTATGCCCTACCTAGTCTTGTTATCGAGTCTAATAAAATAACAACATCTTTTTTATGTTCGGTTAATCTTTTTGCTTTTTCTATAACCATTTCAGCAACAGCCACATGTCTTTGGGCTGGTTCATCAAATGTTGAGCTTATGACTTCACCTTTGACTGTTCGTTGCATATCAGTTACTTCTTCAGGTCTTTCGTCTATTAAAAGAACCATTAAATAACATTCAGGGTGGTTTTTAGCTATCGAATTTGCAATACTTTGAAGTATCATTGTTTTTCCTGCTTTAGGCGGAGATATTATTAAGGATCTTTGGCCCTTTCCAATTGGGCTAACTAGATCTATTAATCTAGGGGTTAAGTCTGGTTTTTTTTCAACTTTATTGCTTTCTACTTCCATTACTAACTGTTTATTTGGATATAGGGGAGTTAAGTTATCAAATGCAATTTTATGACGAGCTTTTTCAGGTTCTTCAAAATTTATTTTACTAACTTGTAATAAAGCAAAATATCTCTCACCATCTTTAGGTGCCCTTACTGGTCCTTCAACAGTATCTCCAGTTCTTAGACCGAAACGTCTTATTTGGCTTGGGCTAACATAAATATCATCAGGACCAGGTAAATAATTTGACTCCATTGCTCTTAAAAATCCAAAACCATCTTGTAGTAACTGTAAAACTCCGCCACCTGTAATTTCCTCTTTTTCTGCAACTTTTTTTAAAATTGCAAATAAGATTTCTTGTTTTCTTAGTGTGCTGGCATTTTCGATTCCAAGTTCTTCAGCTTGTGTAATAAGCTGCTCAGACGATTTTAATTTAAGTTCTTGAATATTCATGTTTTGGGATTGTATTAAGATTTTTTAGATAACTTGAATATATATACTATATTAATTATTTCAACCCTAGATTGGCTTAAAAACAACAATAAAAACTATCAAAATTAACATAATTGTTGGGACTTCATTAATAATCCTAAAAAACTTTGCATTTTTAGTATTTTGATCAACAGCAAATAGCCTCACGATTTTACCCAAGTAAAAATGGTAATAAGTCAATAATAAAACAAAAATTCCTTTTAAAGTGAACCATAATTCTGAAAAAATTGAAAATCCCAAATTTCCAATTAACAAAATTCCAAATAACCAAGTCAACATCATCGCCGGCATCATAATATAATTAAATAGTCTTCTTTCCATAATTTTAAAAATTTCAGAAGTATCTTTTTTGTCAAAATTTTCCGCATGATATACAAATATTCTTGGCAGATAAAGTAAACCTGCCATCCAAGATATAACAGAAATTAAATGTAACGCTTTAAATGCAAGATATAAATTCATTTATTTTAAAATTAAATAATTTTTAATAAGTTTATCAAATAAACTAATATGATCTTTATTATCATTAAGACATGGGATGTAATCAAAATTCATTCCCCCATTTTTAATAAAAGTTTCCCTCCCTTGAATATTAATTTCTTCTAGCGTTTCAACACAATCTGAAGAAAATCCAGGGCATATCATTAAAATTTTTTTTTTTCCTTTCATTGGCAACATTTCTAATGTTTTATCTGTGTATGGCGTTAGCCACTTTCTTGGTCCAAACCTTGACTGAAAAGTTGTCTCAATTAAAATATCTTTAAATTTTTCATTCATTAAACGAGTTGTTTTCTGACAGTAGCACTGATATGGGTCACCTTTATCAAAATATTCTTGAGGTATTCCATGATAAGATGCCAATATTAAATCTGGTTTCCAATCTATTTCTGATATTTTTTTTTTAATGCTATTAATTAATGCTTCTATATAAAGAGGTTCACTTTCATAGTGAGGAATAACCTGGAGACTTGGTTGCCATCTCATTCTCATTAGGCACCTGTAAACCTCATCACAAACTGTAGCAGTCGTTGCGGCCGCATATTGGGGGTATAGTGGAAGAACAATAATATTTTCACATCCTTCTTCTTTTAAGGAATTCAGTTTATTTTTTATGCTAGGATTTCCATATCTCATAGCAAAATCTACAATGACATCTTTATTGCCTATTTTTTCACTAAGTTTTTCTTTTTGCAACTCTGTATAATATCTGAGTGGAGATTGATTTATTTGTTTCATCCAAATCTGTTTATAGGCATGAGCGCTTTTTGATGGTCGAAATGTTAGGATAAAACAATTGAGAATTATTTGCCAAATAATCGGATTTACCTCGATTACCCTCTTATCTGATAGAAATTCCTTAAGATACTTGCGCACATCCCACCAACTAGTGGAATCTGGTGTTCCAAGATTTACAATCAATACCCCTGTTTTCCCGTATTTAATGTTTGGATGATTATTTGTAGTTTCTTTTTCCATTTAATAATCTTTTACTGTTTTAACCAAATAATCAACCATGTCTGGATTGGTTTCAGGTAAAACGCCATGACCAAGATTAAAAACATATGGATGATCTTTAAATATATCTAAATATTTTATTATTTGTTTTTTTAAATTTTCTTTATTAGTTAACAATATTTTTGGATCAAGTCCACCTTGTACTGGTATATCCAGATCTTTGACTATAGAAACTGGGTCAACTTTATAATCAATATTTACTGCATCAGGTTTAACAATATTACAAAATTTTTTATAATTTTTAATTCCTCTTGGAAAACATACGGCAGGAATGCCTAATTTTTTTAAATAATTAACCAAATTAAATGTTGGCTCATATACATAAAATGGCAAATCTTTTTCTTTTAATAATCCAGCCCAACTATCAAAAATTTGTATTATGGTTGCTCCATTTTCTATTTGGTTTTTAATATGTATTTTTAAAAATGTATTTATAAATATTAATAATTCACCAATCAATATTTTATCTTTAAAAAAATCTTCTTTTAATTTATTTTTTGGTGAATGTTTATTTATCATGTAAACTAATAAAGTCCACGGAGCCCCAACGAATCCTATTAAATTTTTATCTTTTATTAAATTATTTTTTTTTACTTTTTTTATAGATTTATAAATAGGCAGTAATTTATTAGAAAATTCAGTTTTTTTTACTCTAGAAATATCTGATAAATTCAAATCTCCCAATAAAGGTCCAAAATTTTTTTTAAATTTAACATTTTGATTAAGGCCATATGGTATCATTAAAATATCTGAAAAAATTATTGCGGCATCTAAATTAAATCTTCTTAAAGGTTGAAGTGTTATTTCTGATGATAAATTTTCATTTAGGCATAACTTTATAAAATCAGAATTTAATTTTCTAATTTTTCTAAATTCTGGCAAATATCTACCTGCTTGTCTCATTAACCAAACAGGTGTATTATTTGTCTTTTTATTAATTATAATATCTTCGATAGGTGTCATAATAATAAGTAAGTATATAATTATAGTATTAGTTATATATCATGTGAATAAAGAGAATTTCTTTTTATCAACAATATATCAACTAATTATTCACAGTTAATTTTAATAAAAATATATGAATATTAACAATTTTGAAGTGTTATTTAACTTCATTAAATTGGCTGTATATCTTTAATTAACATGTTTGTTTTTGTTTATAAATTGAGGTTTTTACAAGATTTAAATAAAAGAATTCTAATTTTTAAAAATAAGCTTAATAATACAAATTTATAAACATTTTATACATGGAAAATACATACCAAATATATTTAATTTCAGATTCAACTGGCGAAACATTAGATAGAATTTTTTTAGCTTTAAAGGCTCAATTTAAAAATTTTAATTATAAAATTCACCAATATTCTTTTACTAGGACCGAAAATCAAATTTCAAAAATATTAGATATTACTAAAAAACAAAAAAATTCAATAATTTTATATACAATAGTTGATAATAATTTAGCTAAATTTTTAGCTCTTGAGAGCAATAAAATTAAAATACCATGTTTTGGGGTTTTGGGAGATTTGATTATAAGTTTTTCTAAACTTTTAGATCAGAAAGCATCTCATATTCCAAGTGGACAACATGCTTTAAATGAAGAATATTATAACAGAATTGAAGCAATTCAATTTACAATGAATCATGACGATGGTAATTCAACAGAAGACATAGAAAAATCAGATATTATTTTACTTGGTGTAAGTAGAACTGGTAAGACTCCTACTTCTATATATTTGGCAAACAAAGGACTTAAAACAGCCAATATACCTTTGGTTAATGAAAACTCTATACCTGAGTCACTTAAAAAAAAACCTAAAAATTGTTGTATAGTTGGCCTCACAAAAGAGGCTCAAAGATTGGCAGAAGTTAGAAAAAACAGAATGAACACCTTAAAGGAAACAGAAAATATAGATTATGTAAATATAATAAAAATAAAAAAAGAAGTAGAAGATGCAAAAAAAACATTTAAAAAATATGGATGGCCCACAATAGACATCACCAGAAAATCTATAGAAGAAACTGCCGCATCAATATTAAAGATACACGAAATTTTTAAAAAAAATGATTGAAAAAATTATACTTGCATCGAAAAGTAAGGTGAGAAAAAAAATTTTAGAAGAAAATAAAATCAATTGTATAGTAGAGCCCTCAAATATTGATGAAGACAACATTAAGAAAAGCTTATTAAAAGAGAATGCAACCCCAGAAATTATTTCTAAAAACCTTGCTGAATTAAAAGCAAACAAAATAAGTCAAAAAAGACCAGAGGATATAGTTTTGGGAGCTGATAGTGTAATTGATTTAAATGGAAAAATAATTTCTAAACCACTGGATAGGGAAGAAGCTCTAAAGATACTACAAAGTTTAAACGGCCAAACTCATTATTTAATAAGTTCAGTCTGCATATCTAAAAATGGCCTAATGATATGGAACTATACGGATAAAGCCTCATTAACAATGAAACAAATGAACGAGAAAGAGCTTAAAAATTATTTGGAAAAAATAAGTGATGAGATGTTATATGCTTATAATGTTTATCAGATCGAGGGTGAGGGCAGATCTCTTTTTTCTAGAATAGAAGGAGATGAAGACACTATAATGGGACTGCCAATTAAAAAAATTAAAGAATATTTGAATAATTACAAATGAAAAAATATTTAGTCATAGGAAATCCAATAGATCATTCTTTATCACCACAGTTACATAATTATTGGATAAAAAAAAATAATATTAATGCAGAGTATGAGAAACAAAAATTAAATATTGATGATTTAAAAGGTTTGTTTTTTAAAATTAAAAATAAAGAAATTAACGGCATAAATGTTACTGTTCCTTATAAAAAAGAAGTAATCTCTTATTTAGATAAACTAACTTTTGATGCAGAAGCCACACAATCAGTTAATACAATTTTGTTGGATAATGATAAAATTACTGGTCATAATACCGATATAAGTGGTTTTGAAAGTGCTATTAAAGATACCAATTATAATTTAGTAGGGAAAAAAATTTTAATCTTAGGAGCTGGAGGAGTTGTTCCGTCTATAATTTTTGCTCTATACAAAATGAAAGTATCTAACGTTATATTATCTAATAGAACCAAAGAAAAAGCCGAGTTTTTAAAGAATCATTTTAACAATATAATATTTGATAAAAATAAAATAATGGTAGTTGATTGGGGTGAAATACCAGACTTTGATATGGTTATTAATGCAACTAGTGTAGGTTTAAAAAATAAAGAGCAATTAGATTTAGATTTTTCAAAACTTGATAATAACAAACTTTTTTATGATGTAATTTACAACCCCAAAGAAACAAATTTTTTAAAAAAAGCTAGAAAATTGGGTAATTCGACCGAAAATGGAAAAAAAATGTTTATTTATCAAGCAGCAAAATCTTTTCAAATTTGGCATAAAATTTATCCAACAATTAATAATGAAATAATAAAGCTTTTAGATAAATGATAAGAATTGGAATTTTAGGAGATATTGGCTCTGGAAAAAGTTATGTAGCCAAAAATTTTGGCTACCCGGTATTTAATGCTGACATTGAAGTAGGAAAATTATATAAAAAAGATAGAAAAATATTCAATAAACTTAAAAAAAGTTTACCAAAATATATTTATTCTTTTCCTGTAGATAAAAATGAGATCTCTCAAGCTATACTAGCAAATAAATTAAATTTAAAAAAAATTATTAAAATTGTTCACTTAGAAATAAAAAAAAAAATGAACATATTTATAAAAAAAAATATAAATAAAAAGATTATAATTTTAGATATTCCTCTTTTATTAGAAAATAAAATTAATAAGAAAAAGGATATTCTAATATTTGTTCAATCTAAAAAAACAGATATTTCAAAAAGATTAAGAAATAGAATAAATTTTAATCCTCAACTTGTAAATAATTTTAAAAATATTCAACTACCACTAGATTATAAAAAAAAAAAAGCACACTTTATTATTAAGAATAATTTTACAAAAAAATCTGTTAAAATGAGTATTAAAAGTATTTTAAAAAAAATTTTGTAAATGAAAGAAATTATATTAGATACAGAGACAACTGGATTGTCAGTAAAAGAAGGCCATAGAATAGTAGAGATTGGTTGTATTGAAATAGAAAATCTTATACCAACAGCAAAAAAATTTCACTGTTATTTAAATCCTGAAAAAAAAGTTTCAGATAAAGCATTAGAAGTTCATGGATATACAGATGAATTTTTATCTTCAAAAAAAAAATTTAAAGATATTGTTAATGATTTTTTAAAATTTATAGAAAATAAAAGGTTAGTTATTCATAATGCTGAATTTGATTTATCCCATTTAAACAATGAGCTAGCATTATTAGGAAAAAGTAAGATTAATAAAAATAATGTTGTAGATACGTTAGCTTTAGCAAGAGATAAATTTCCTGGTTCATCTATAAGCTTAGATGCCTTGTGTAAAAGATATAGAATAGATAATACTAAAAGAACAAAACATACAGCTTTAATTGATTGTGAATTGTTATCTAAAGTTTATATAAATTTATTAGATCAAAAAGAACCATCTTTAAATTTTACAAATTCAGAAAACACAAAGGTGGATATAAACTCAAATGTTATCGATAAATACTTTAAGAAAATAATTAATCCTAGTATAGATGAATTGAAACTACATAAAGATTATTTAAAAAATAATTTAAAAAAAAATTTTTATTAATTAAATTTTTCTTCATAAAGCTTATCAAAATCAATTTTTTTTTCGAGTTTTATTCCTGGAAAACCAGAATCATTTAATAAATTGAGAAATGATTTTTCTAAATTAGGGTAAATTTTATTTTGTACATCACATAATATTATTTTTTCTAATTTTTTTTTATCTTTTATTTCATCATCTATTTTAACAATTGAAGCATACACAATTTCAAAGTGAGATTTTCTTTCATTCACTTCTTTATCCTCAAATTTTAAGCATGTATTAACTTCGATTAGTTTATCTTTTAAAGCTTTAGATTTTATGTCAATGTTCAATTGATATTTTGGAATATTGTCTTTTACAAAAAGAAATGTTTGTACATCAGGAGTTTCACTAGACATATCTTTAATAAATTGTGCTAAAATTTTAAATTTTTCTGTCATTATCATCATCTATATCTTCAAATTCACCATTAATAAAATCTTGTTTTTTATTGTTATTTTTTGGGTAGTTTTTTGAGATTCTTTTAATAAATAATCTCCGAGTAGGAGGGAATATAATTAATAAACCTAAAGTGTCTGTTGCAAATCCTGGTAATATTAAGAGGATAGCTGCAAAAGCTAAAGCGGCCCCAGATACAATCTCATAAATTGGCATCTCATTTTTAATTAATTGAGCCATTCCCGATTTTATGGTGTTGAACCCCTCATATCTGGCATATAGCACCCCTAAAAAGGCAGTAATAAATATTAGAGATATAGTAGTAAATGCGCCTATTTGTGATCCAATTTTAATAAAAAGATAAATTTCAATAATAGGAATTCCAATAATTAACAGTAAAAATGTGTTCATTTGTCATTAGTTTAAATTGCTAGTTGATATTAAGCAATATACTAAATATTATTTATTTATGAGTTATAGTTTTGAATATATAGATATTATACTTTTGGCAATGATTGCAGGTTTTATTTTTCTCAGATTGAGAGGAATATTAGGGAAAAGGACTGGATTTGAGGGAAAACTTTCTTCAGATTTTAAAAAAGAATTTCCAAAGAGCTTTGTAAAAGAAAAAACTAAAAATTTAAATTTTGATGACACTGCTCAAAAAGAGTTTTTAGATGGTGCTAAAATTGCATATGAAACAATTATTACGGATTTTAGTGATGGTGATAATAAAATTATAAAAAGCAAACCTTTACTGAGTGAAAAAATTTACAATCAATTTATTGAGGCACTTGGTCAAAGAGAGGCCCAGGGGCATTTTGCTGAAATAACTTTTATAGGTGTAATTTCTGCTAAAATAAAAGAACATAAGAAAATAGAAAATAATTTAGAAGTTACTGTTGATTTTATAAGTGAATTAATAACTTGCATTAAAGATAAAGATAAAAAAATAATTTCTGGTGATCCTGAAAAAATTAAGAAAGTTTATGATACTTGGAAATTTTCTAGAGACACAAGATCAGCAAGTCCAAATTGGTATTTAATTGATACTATTACGTAATTGAATAAAAAACTTTCAGATAAAGATAAAAAAGATTGGGAAAATTTTTTATCTGAAAAAGAAAAATTACCTAATAAAGATTTATCAAATAACAAAAATTTTAGAAAAAATTTAATAAAAAAAATTGATTTACATGGTTTATCTCTAGAGGAAGCAAATGATACTATTTATGAATTTATAAATAAATGTTATAATGAAAATGTATCTAAAATTATAGTTATAACTGGAAAAGGGTTAAGATCTAAAAATATTTTAAATCCATATGTTTCTAAGGATTTGAGTATTTTAAAGTACTCTGTTCCCGAATTTATAAAATCAAAAAAAAATTTAATACAAAAAATATATCAAATAGAAGATGCTAGGGTTGAAGATGGCGGTAGTGGTGCTTTTTATGTTTTTCTTAAAAAAAAGTTAGAGGATAAACTTAGATAAATCTGTATCTTTGACTAATTCATCTAGGTTTTTCTTTACATAATCTGAGTTAATAATAATTTTTTCTCCTGATCTATCTGTAGCAGTAAAACTTATTTCATCTAATATTCTTTCAATAATAGTGTGCAATCTTCTAGCGCCTATATTTTCTACACTTGAGTTAACTTCAGAGGCAATATTAGCTATTGCATCTATACCATCGTCAGAAAATTCTAAATTTACATTTTCTGTTTTTAGCAAAGCAACATATTGATTTATTAAGCTAAAATCTGGTTCTTTTAAAATTCTTTTAAAATCTTTGCTTGTTAAAGCATCAAGTTCAACTCTTATTGGCAATCTCCCTTGTAACTCTGGTAATAAATCTGAAGGTTTGGCTAATTGGAATGCTCCAGATGCAATAAACAATATATGGTCTGTTTTAATTGGTCCATATTTTGTACTTACTGTCGTACCTTCTATCAAGGGTAATAAATCTCTTTGTACTCCCTCTCTAGATACGTCACCACCCACACGATCTGATCTACCAGAAATTTTATCAATCTCATCTAAAAAAACTATTCCATTATTTTCTGTTGTATTTTTTGCTGATTTAATAATCTTATCTTCTTCAATTAACTTATCAGCTTCTTCATTGATTAAAATTTCATGAGATTCTTTTACAGTCATTTTCTTTTTTTTTTGTTTTGTACCCATAGATTTTCCGAGCATCTCACCTATATTGATCATACCAATATTTGCACCCGGCATTCCTGGTATTTCAAAAGATGGAGAAGAACTACTTTCATTAACTGCTATTTCAATTTCATTGTTATCTAAATCACCGTTTCTTAATCTTTTTCTAAAACTTTCTCTAGTTGCTACGCTAGCTTTATTCCCAACTAACGCATCTAAGACTTTTTCCTCAGCCATTTTCTGAGCTTTTGCTGATACCTCTTTTCTTTTTTTTACTTTTTCCATAGCAATAGCAATTTCTAGTAAATCTCTGATTATTTGTTCAACATCTCTTCCAACATATCCAACCTCAGTGAATCTAGTTGCTTCAACTTTTACAAATGGCGCCTCTGCAAGTTTAGATAATCTTCTTGAAATTTCTGTTTTACCAACTCCTGTAGGTCCAATCATTAAAATATTTTTAGGCAATACTTCATCTTTCATTTCACCTTTTAAAGCTTGTCTTCTCCATCTGTTTCTAAGGGCAATAGCGACAGCTTTTTTAGCTTTGTTTTGCCCGACGACGTACCTATCTAATTCTGAAACAATTTCTCTTGGAGACAAAGAGCTAACTAAAGAATCTTTTTCTTCAGAACTTTTTTCTTTTGGCGCAAATGTTTTAACGTTTGAATTTTCCATTAAATTTTTTCAATTTTAATATTATTATTAGTAAATACACATATTTCAGATGCAACCTCAATTGCTTTTTTTGCAACTTCTTCTGCATTTAAGTTAGTATCTAATAAAACTTTTGCAGCTGCCAAAGCATAATTTCCACCAGAACCTATTCCTATAGCGTTTCCTTCTGGTTCCAATACATCTCCAGTTCCAGAAATTATATAACTATTTTCTTTATCACCAATTGCCATTAAAGCTTCTAATCTTCTTAAATATTTATCTGTTCGCCAATCTTTTGCTAGCTCAACCGCAGCTCTTGGAAGGTTCCCAGCATGCTTTTCTAATTTTGCCTCAAGTCTTTCAAATAGAGTAAGGGCATCAGCAGTCGATCCTGCAAATCCAGCAATCACATTTCTTTTCTCTATTTTTCTAACTTTTGCAGCAGTGCTTTTAATAACGGTGTTTCCCATGCTCACTTGACCGTCTCCAGCTACTACTACTTCATTATTTTTTCTTATAAGTACTATTGTAGTCATAGATTATAGATGGATACTAATTTTTATACTTCAAGTAGCTGATTACTAATATTGATATAGACAGATTATATATGTATACCTTTAATTTATATGGCTAGAAAAGGAAAAGTATCAAGAAAAACTAAAGAAACCAGCATCAGTGTTGAAGTTAATATTGATGGCAAGGGTAAGTATAAAATTGATACAGGAATTGGTTTTTTGAATCACATGCTTGAGCAGTTATCTAAGCATTCACTAATAGATATAAATTTAAAAGCAAAGGGAGACACCCACATAGACCTTCACCACACAACTGAAGATACCGGTATAGCATTAGGGGAAGCCTTAAAAAAAGCACTAAAAAATTATACTGGAATTAGAAGATATGCTCATGAAATGATCCCAATGGATGAAACATTAACCAGAGTTGCAATCGATGTTTCAAATAGACCTTACTTAATATGGAAGGTTAAACTAAAAGTAGAGAAACTTGGAGAAATGGATACAGAACTTTTTAAAGAATGGTTTCAAGCATTTTCCCAGTCAGCAGGAATAACACTACATATGGAAAATATTTATGGAGATAATAGTCATCATATAATTGAGTCTTGCTTTAAAGCTTTGGCAAGATCATTAAGGACAGCCTTAGAAATAGACCCTAGAAATAAAAAAAGTATTCCATCAACCAAAGGTTCATTATAAGTTTAATGAATGTTACAATTGTTGACTATAACTCTGGAAATATCAGCTCTGTCATTAATTCATTTAAAGAAGTTGCTAAAGATAAAGTTAATATTGAAGTATCTTCAGATTTAAATAAGATTAAATCAAGTGATAAGTTAGTATTGCCAGGACAGGGATCATTTAAAAGCTGCGTTGATGCTTTGAATAGTATAAATGGCTTAGTTGACACACTAAACGAATTTGTAATCAATCATAAAAAACCTCTTCTTGGAATTTGTGTTGGCTTACAGATGTTCGCAGATATTGGTTATGAAGAAACTGATACAAAAGGTTTAGGATGGATTCCTGGAAAAGTATCAAAAATTGATAATCAAAATGGAAAATATAAACTTCCTCATATTGGCTGGAATGAAATTAATATTATTAAAGATAGTAAAATTTTTAAAGATGTAGAAAATAATTCTCAC
>MDTB01152059.1_pt1 | contig 23544 bp, 18 predicted proteins | sample 811161 | NCBI WGS metagenome assembly MDTB01 (sample SAMN05326650, study PRJNA326480) | marine metagenome | isolation source: seawater | place: Mediterranean Sea | collected 2009
CAGGTAACCCTGCTCGGTAGCATTCGGAAGGCGGAACAATTAGACGAGAAAGTGATGCAGCACCTTGGGTCCACCGCAACTTGGGAGAATGTTGGCCAAATATATCCGAGAAGCTTGGACTTCGAGGTTATCTCTCTTTTGGTTCGATTATCTGCATCTCCTGCAAGCTTTGCAAAGACGGTCAGGATCATGGCTGGTCATGAATTGCTTGGTGAAGGTTTTGCAAAAGGACAAACTGGTTCTTCGGCTATGCCTCACAAGATGAATAGTAGAAGTTGTGAAAGAATTAATGGATTTCACGCCATTTTGAATGGTCACCTCGCAATGGTTGCACAACTTTCCGGAGATCAGTGGAACGAAGGAGATGTTTCTTGTTCGGTTGTTCGAAGAGTAATGATTCCTGACGCTTTTTTCGCTGTTGATGGATTATTGGATACATTTATCACTGTTCTCGAGCAAATGGAGGTTTTCCCATCTGTGGTAGGTGCTGAAAGAAGAAAATACCTACCTTTCCTTATGACCACGACTTTTATGATGGAAGCGGTCAAGGTTGGTTCTGGAAGAGAAGATGCACATGCAGCGATTAAAGAGCATGCTCTTTCAACAGTGAGAGATTTGCGGAAAGGTAAAATAATGGAAAATGACTTGGTTGAAAGACTCGCCAAAGACAAGCGTATTGATTTAAAAATTAGTTCACTTAAAAAAATCTTAAAAGAAGGAGAGAGAAATATAGGTGCTGCACAACAACAGGTGGATCACTTCATTAAAAGAGTGGCTTCATGGGAAGTTCGCTATCCGGAAGCCAAAAATTACACTCCTCCGAATTTACTCTGATTAGTTTCAGATTTTGTATAATCAGTAGGATTGATATTTTTGCGATTGCCAATTAGTCAGTTAGTCTGTGCACTCTTCGTTCGTTCATTTTACATCTAAATCATCATGGCAGAGGAATTAATAGGAAATTGTTTGGTCGCCCAATCGGGCGGTCCAACCGCCGTTATTAACGCAAGCGTAGCCGGGGTCGTCTCGGAAGCACTTAACCATCCTTGCATAGAGGAAGTGTATGGGGGCATGAATGGTGTGCTTGGGATTCTCAAGGAAGATATTATGGATTTGGCTGAAGAATCTCAGCAGAATATTAGAGGTTTACGTTACACACCAGCATCCGCTCTTGGAACTTGTCGGTTCAAGTTGAAACGAGAGCAGGATTATGAGCGTATCCTGGAAGTCTTTGAAGCCCACAATATTCGCTTTTTCTTTTATTGTGGAGGAAATGACTCGCAGGATACGGCTGATAAAATTTCAAAACTAGCACAAAGCAAAGGCTATCCATTACGGGTAATTGGAGTACCTAAGACGATCGATAATGACCTTGTAACTACAGACCATTGTCCAGGTTACGGAAGTGTGGTCAAATATGTTTCCACCATAATTAGGGAGACTGCCCTTGATCATGAAGCAATGGGCCAACATGACTTGGTTTCGATCGTAGAAGTCATGGGGAGAAATGCAGGCTGGATTGCTGCAGGTACTACTTTAGCTAAAAGCAAAGATAATCCGGATGATGCACCTCATCTTATTTACCTTCCTGAATTACCATTTTCCAAAGATCGTTTCCTTGATGATGTACAAAGAGTACTCAAGAAGAACCGCTATTGTTTGGTTGTTGTAGGAGAAGGTTTGATTGACAAGGATGGTAACTATGTAGCCAACAGTACTAGCAGTCAAGACGCATTTGGTCATCAGCAACTTGGAGGAATAGGGGATTTTCTCGCAAATTACATTGAAAGTAATTTGGCCGTAAAAGCACGTTCTTCTAAACTAGGAACAGGGCAAAGAGCAGCAACACATTGTTCTTCCAAGACTGACAACGATGAAGCTTTTATGGCGGGACAGGCAGCGGTTCGTGCAGCAATTGATGGTGAAACTGATAAAATGGTAATTCTTGTTCGTGCTGAAGGTGATACCTATGAGTGCGAGACGGGATTGGCACCCCTTTCCGAAATTGCTAATGGCGTGAAAGAAATTCCTTCTGATTGGATTTCCGAGGATGGGGTTAGTATGACAGCTAAATTCATAAAATATTGCCAGCCTCTTATCCAAGGTGAAGTAGAAGTTCCTTATGATAATGGATTGCCTGCTTATGTAAGATTATCAAAACGCCGTGTTCGAAAGGTTCTTGACCCACACAGCTTTGAGTAAGAACTAGAAACTCAAATCTTTGATTTAGCACTTTTGAAGTGCTTCATCTAAAGTTTGTTTTATTTCGTCAACCGGTTCCATGCCCACGGAAAGCCTGCATAATTCAGGTGAAAGCCCTGCAAAAGACAATTCTTTTTTGCCCGAATTACTCGCTACCAGGTTGTAGTGAGCGAGGTAGACATAAGGGCAGCAAAGAGTAAATTCAGTCCCAAAACTTGGACTTTTGAGCATTTTCAATGAATTATAGAACTCAGGAAATCCCCCATTTACTTCAAAGCTAAGGACACATCCTGGGTTTTTATCACCAGCGATTTTCATGTAATTCTCTCCGGTTTCTTCTTGGTATGCCCAATAAAGATTTTTGATTTTTTTGTGATACCTTAAATATTCTACTATTTCGATTTGAGAACAATTTGTTTGTTCTATGAAATTATCATAGAATGTAATCTGTTCTGAAAGTCTTTCCAAATCTTTCTGATATGGTTTTGTTAAGTAATCTTCGGTAAGTTTTTTAATAGCCATCCCTCTGCGAGAATGTGAGGGAAAAACGGCACTTCCCATCATTACATCACCCTCCCAATTTGCATATTTTGTTAAGCTGTTGATTACAACATCAGCATAATTAGAAACCTTTGCATTTTTCGGAGAAGCCATTGTAGGATCTACGATAAGTGTGCTATCATAAAGGTCACAAAGTCCCTTTACTTCTTCCAAATCACATGAATGTAACAATGGGTTGGAGGGGAACTCAGTAACCAAGCCAGCAATTTCATTACTGTTTTCTTGAAATATTTTTTTTAACCTACCGAATTCACTGGGATGATTAAGGCTAATAACGCATTCTTCTTTATTGACCAGCAAGTTCATTATTTCAATTGTGTCCAAATAGAGCCAACCAAGACGAATCCAAATCTTTTGTTTCTTGGATCTTGCTATTTCAAGAGCACCCCTAAAAGCAGAAGTGAATGCATTGGCACCTGATGCTGCAAGTAATAAGTCTTCTGGTTTAACATTAGGTCCATGTGCCTTGGAAATGATATTTTTGATCTCGGTCTCTGCGTTTTCGTTAGCAGATAGATTTTCGGAATTGGCTATGACTCCAAGTTTGAGAAGTTCTTGTTCAGCGTGGCGTGATGAGATTCCACAACCAGCATGCTGTAAAAACTTTTGCAAATCTTCAGCCGCCTTGGTTTTTTTCGAAAGCCGGACTACTACATAATCCTCTTTTTGTTCTACACTTGCTTGCGGAATCCCAAGTAATTCTTGTGCAAAAATCCAATCTTTGATTTCCGAAAAAAAGAATGTTTTAGTTTTTGTATTTTGCTCTTCATGATCCCAATAATCCGCAAGCTCACTGATTTTTCTATGCCTAACAAATCTAGGATACCCGGAAGGCAACTTACTAAGAGTCTCCGCATTTTTTTCCTCATACCCAATAAGGTCATTCAATGTTGGAAGACTCACACAAACGGCATGTTCCCGATTTGGGACAGGTGTGCCCAAGGGGAAATGACCAAGTCCACTTACTTTCACTGAACAACTTCGTTTTCTATCAATTGCTCAAAGGTTTGTCGCTTTCTGATTAAAATAAGATTACCATCTTTTTTTCTAAGAACTTCCGCTGCCTCTGGAAAAGAATTATAGTTCTTCGCGGTCATTGAGGAGCAGTATGCACCTACACTTTCGATCACGCAAAAGTCATCAATCTCTCCCCGAATCATTTTTCTTGGTGATAAGGTTTCAGGGTCTCCATTCGCCGGAGTAAGTAGATCACCAGATTCACAACAGTGACCAACGATAACTTGCGAAACTTCTTCTCGAAGAGCCACTTGGCCAGGTTCCGGTATTATATGAATTGGATGTTGAGACCCGTAGAGGCTTGGGCGGAGAACTTCGGTCATCCCAGTATTTAACTTGATAAACCTGTATCCGTTAGCTCCAGTGTGAGTAATGTCTTGTACGGTTGAAACAAGACTGCCTGCATGAGCCACAAGAAAAGTGCCAGGTTCTACTTCAAGTTGGAGTTCACGACCAGTTTCTTTTGCAAAATCTTCAAATAGAGCTTGCACAGGTTTACCAATCTCTTGGAGGTCAGTTGCCTCTTCATCTGGCATTCTTGCGACTTTGAAGCCACCTCCTAAGTTTAGAGTATGTACGGAAGGAAATTCTCGAACAATATCAAGACTCATAGCTGCGACTTTTTTCCAAACTTCTGGATCCGATCCAGATCCTATGTGAGTGTGAATGCGTTCAACCTTTAGACCGAATTCTCGGCAAATTTCACGAGCATCCCCGATATGTTCCTTCCAAATCCCAAAACTGCTTGAGGGACCTCCAACATTTGTCCGGTTAGTTCCACCGGATCCAGTTCCCGGATTGAAACGGAGTCCAACAGGTTCACCGGTTTTCCAAGCCCCGAAACGACGAATTTGACTCAGCGAACATAGATTTATCTTTACTCCCTCTTGTGACCAAAACCGAAAGTCATCTGCTAATTCCTGAGTACTTAGAGAAATTGATTCAGTCCCGAATCCAGCCCGTACCGCACGCTCCACTTCAAAAATTGAACTGGCATCAATACCGATTCCTTCCTGATTAAAAATTCTCAGAATCGCAGAAGTGGGGGCCGCCTTCATTGCATATCGGGGGAAGAACCCGAAAGCGTTGGGAAATGCTAATAATTTTTGAGCATTGGATCGCAAGATCTCCTCGTCATACACATATGATGGAGTCCCAAATTCAATACGAATTTGATCGAGTTCTTCGAAGGTTAAAAACTTTAATTGATTCATTTAAGTTGATCCAACAATAAAAAAGAAGGGGTTAGAGGCAAGCTTTCGGGAGTGTTCATAATGACTTTTATACTTTCTCATAAACAAGAAATTCGAGCGAGTATTTTCCTGAATCTATTTTTTTTCTTGAAATCAATTTCTTGAAATGACTTTTCCATTCGGGGAAATGGACATTACCAGAAAACTCCTCATCAATCTCAGTTATGTAAAGTCGGTGAGCTAGTGGAATTGCTTCTCTGTACAAGTCTTCCCCACCGCATATCCAAATGGGCTGATTTTTTACCAAGCTGATTGCTTGATTTAGCGAATGGGCTGTTCTTGCTGATTTAAACTTGTGTAGACGGTCTCTGGTCAGAGCTATCACATTACGCTGATTGGCCAAAGGTTCGAATTCCTGAAAGCAAGTTCTTCCCATGATCATGGTTCCCGTTTCAGTTTTTTGCATAAAATATTCCCAGTCTTCCTTTATATTCCATGGAAGTTTGCCGTTTTTTCCAATAATTCGGTTTTTCCCACAAGCCACTATTATATTAATCATTATAAATTTTTGGCATCTTAATGTATAAAAAATAACTTTTCATCGTATTATTTTAAAAGATAACTATGAAAAGAAAAAGGCGGACAAATGCAAATGAACTCAAGTCAATTCGGACAATCCCTAATTCTTCCAGATACCTGGCAGCGCAGAGCCTTGAATTTCATTAGAGAAGGAAGAGATGTTGTTTTGCATGCACCCACAGGTGCTGGTAAGACTTTTGTTTTTGAACAATTAATAATGTCAGGTTGGAAAGGGCGTGCGGTTTATACCGTTCCAACTCGTGCATTGGCTAATGATAAATTTCGTGACTGGAAGGATCGAGGTTGGGATATTGGCCTCGTCACTGGGGATGTTCGTTATCGTTCTAATGCACAAATCGTCGTTGCCACTCTCGAGACACAAAGAGGAACGATGTCAAAGAGAACAGCTCCTGATCTGCTTGTTGTGGATGAATATCAATTGCTGGGAGACGGACGGAGGGGACCTGGGTATGAAGTGACCATTGCACTTGCACCGCTTCACACTCGTCTGCTTTTGTTAAGTGGAAGCGTGGCAAACCCAGTTGAAGTTTCGGACTGGCTAAGAAGTCATGGGCGTTGTGTAGAACTGGTTTCTGAGGGCAAAAGACCAGTCCCTCTCGATGAAGTCTTTGCGGAAAATTTATTACGCAGGCCTTTTGGAGGACGAAAGATTCGTGGGCATTGGCCGAAGTTAGTGGCTGGTGCCTTAAGTGCAAACTTAGGTCCTCTTCTAATTTTCGCTCCCCGTAGAGCAGTAGCTGAAGAGTTGGCCAGACAGTTGGCTTCGGAACTTCCTCCAGTTGATCTTTTACAACTAAGCCAAGCTCAAAAGAAAGTTGTTGGAAAAGAGTTAACCAGTCTGTTGAGGCGACGGGTTGCTTATCATCACAGTGGATTGGACTATATGAAGAGGGCAGGGGTAGTGGAACCCCTTGCTAAAGCTGGACAGTTGCAAGTTGTGGTGGCTACAACTGGTCTGGGTGCAGGAGTGAATTTTTCAATGCGTTCCGTCCTTGTTACAGACCGCGAATATCGTGTCGATGATCATCTGGGTCTTTTGAGACCCGATGAGCTTTTACAGATGTTCGGCCGTGCTGGCCGTAGAGGTATGGATGATCGTGGATATGTTATTGTTGCCCCGAAGCAGGCAAGACTAAGCGATGCTCGTCCTCTCCGGCTACATCGTTCGAAAACTTTAGATTGGGCGGCAATTATTCGTTCGATGTCAATTTCAGTTAAAGAAGACAAAGATCCGATACAGGCAGCAAGATGGTTAGCCAGAAGACTTTTTTCAGAAGACCAGGTCAAGTTGGGCTTTGACATTGCCTTGGGTAATTTACCTGACCAGCAAGAAAGTGAAGAAAATGAGAATTCTATTGGCGATCGAGATGAAGTCGTGGAAATGCGAAATTCAGTTGGTCTTTGGGAAAGAAGAAGTGGGAGGAGCCAAGCGAAACTAGGAGATGCCTTGGCATTATCTAAGGGGGAGTGGGTGAATCCATTAAGCCTGCCCGAGACTTTGAGTAAATTAAATATGGGCAACCCATGTCGTTTTGGAAATAGGGAGAACAGAATGTACGGACGGGAACTTTCATTGGGTTTGTATGGAGAAAATGAGCAGGGTCTGACTCAAAAGGTTACTCTTATCAAATCTTTTCGAAAGCGATTGCGTGAAGTAACCGCCGATCAAGATTCTAAGATTCGTAAAAAGTTCTCTCGTAAGGTTTGGCGCCGCAGAGGTTTGGAACAAATTTTTTGCGAGATCCTTCCAATGATTTCTCAAGGCGGTGAACTTGTTGAATTTGTAGACCGTGGAAAAACGCTCCGAGTTCGATTGAGTTATGAAAATGCGAGTGTCCTTGGTTGGAAAGATGCCCGAGGAAAGGTGTTGCTGAACCCTCCAATGCGAACTGTTAGTCGAGTTTATGATTCGCCGTTTCGAAAAAATGAAAACAAAGCACAAGATTTGAACAACCTCAGTCCATCCGAAGTTTGGTTTGAGCTTGGTTTGATTGACAGAAAAGCCTGCCCCACACTTAGGGGCGAGATATTTAGTTTTTTTTCCAGAGGAGAGGGGTTGGCCATAGCCGCGGCAGTTGAAGATGAAAATTATCCTTTGGATGAACTTATCCTTGACCTAGCGAATCTACGAGCAGGCCACCGTTTCCGTACATATGCAAATTCTGAATCTAGGTTGGCTATGGTTTGCCGTGAAACATACGGTTTAAGAGACTGCGAAGGTTACTTAAAGGGTGGCTTACCTGAAGAATATGGGGAAGGTGCAATGGAAGTTATGCGAAATCGGAAAAATATTTCGGATTGGCGGGATACCGATGGTGAGTTGCGGACTGGAGATTTGGAGCGCGTTGAGATTGAATGGAAAAGTCTGGTTTCACTTATTGCATATGCCCCCGAACTTGACTTTAACCGATGGACTCAACTTCAAAAAGTTGCCAGGGAAGTAATTGGGAAAACCGTTATTTCCGAAGAATTACCCAAATTGCCTGAATTACCGGGTCGACAGCGGGAAAGGTTTGAATCAACCGGAAAAGGGGCTGGATTGTCTTAATTCGGCTTTTGTTTGCCTATCTCATAACAAGCAATGGAATTGGCTTTGCGAACTAAAAGTTTAGTCCCAACGATGGATGGAGAAGTACATTTGAGTGCGTTGATTTTGAACTTCTTTTCCTCGCTAAATTTTTCTGGATGGGCGGGAACCGATATGAGGAATGATCCATTTATCTCATAAGCCAATACATTACCTGCCGCTAGGATTGGTGAAGAAATATCGTGTTTAGCCGGAACTTTTCGAAGCATTACCCCGGTTTTTATATCGATACAAAGTCTCATTCCTGCTCCAAAGAGAATCGCCTTGTTATTGAAGATTAATGGACTCGAGTCAGTCCGGCGTGTTAATTTCGGATGACGCCATTTTTCTGAAATTCCAAAATTTTTGGCCTCAAAGCAGATCAGTCCTACATTTTCACTTTTGCCATGAACAAGTAAGAAATTTCCTGAACAAGTTGGGGTAGATGCACCTCCACCTGGTCCTTGCCAGAGAGTTTCGCCTGATTCCGGATCCACACAAAATACGGTCTTCGAGGAGTTGCAAACAATTGAAGTCCTCCAGTCGTTTTTCCATACAATAGCAGAGGCGGATTTTCCCCGAATATCTTTATTTTCCCAAACTTTTTTGCCAGTTAGGGAATCGAAAGCCTGCAAACTATTGGCAAGAACATACACTTTCCCATTAAAAAATAAGGGGGAACTGGCAACTGCCTGAGCCTCTAGGTTAGTCTCCCAAAGAGAAATCCCCTCTTTGGTTGTTACACAGAATAAACGTTCTCCCCCAACGGCAAAAATTCTATTATTGGCCAAGCATGGAGTAGAAGAAGAAGAGCGCCCGGAGGGTATTCCGGAGAGTTCTGTTTTCCAGATTTGTTTGCCTGAATTTAGGTCGAATGCAATGATCACATCGTCGGCCATTCTTTTTGTAGGTGGTATTCCTTCGCTAAACTTTGAAATGATTCCGGGAGAAAAATTTTGCTGGTTAAGCCATTCTTCAAGGGCCTTGTCTGAAGGAAAAACCCGGTCTTTGATTGAAAACATACGATCAATTACTGAAATGGGGATAGCCAATTTTCCCTGCTTGAATCGGGAAGCGATTAGAGAACCCTGGGTCATTTTTTGCTTCTGGTCCAGATTTGATTCAATCCAATCATCTATCCACTTGTCCAATTTTGACCCGCGTAGACGTGGGCTGAGCGAAAGTCGGTCTCTTTCTGCTTTAGCTGAAAGGGCAGGGGGGAGATTTACTTTTCGTAAACCCAGCTTTCTCATTACTACTGAGTCCAAAATACGTTCTTCAGTAGGCTCATTTCTGTGCCAAACCACAGATAAAAAAGCTCTTTGACCGTCTGAAATTACGCTACCAAAACCTCCGTCATCCTGACTGGGGATTTCAATGCTCTCCCAAATTTGTACAGGTTCCTGTTCACTGATGTCTTGAATTAATTCAAAATTTACAATGCCTTGCCCATTTCGGTCGGGTCCCCGCCATTGAGGCCAAGAAATAATTTCAGCAAGAAGAGATGCCCCTGCAAATGAAAATAAAGAAAAGAAAAGTTTTCGTCCCATCTATCTCTTTGAAATGATTGACCTTGTATGATCAAGCTAAAGGAACATCTGCAAATTATTTTTTTCCGAGAGCATCCATTCCTGCGTTGATGGTTTCGATGATTTTATCAGTATCATAGATACACCCTCCCCATGCACCTCCACCCACATTTTGAAGGGTCGCCCAGAGTCTCGTGTCATTATGAATTCTTGGATCGTGGCAAAGTTCTTGATTAAGTTTTCGATTATTAAGTTCTGTCATGGCAGAGTTTTCATCAAGTTTCTGGTTCTCACTTCCTATGAAATTAATAGAGCCACAAAGTTTTTCTCGATCAATCTCTATTCGAATGAAGTCTCCATCCCTAATCTTACCAATGGGGCCGTTGGCCAAGGCCTCTGGTGAAATGTGTCCGATACACGCACCTGAGCTAACTCCAGAAAAACGGGCGTCAGTAAGGAGGGCGACATGCTTTCCCCAATCCAAATGCTTTAGGGCCAATGCCACCTGAGCTACTTCCTCCATACCTGCTCCAATCGGACCGCGTCCATAAAGTATGATCACATCTCCTTTCTCAATAATCTTATTTCCTAAACCCTTGACTGCCCGAACTGCATCTTTCTCAGTTGAGAATACCTTTGCAGGTCCAGTAAGCCTGTAGACTCCATCGGTATCGACGACAGAAGAGTCAATTGCGGTACTTTTAATTACTGCTCCCTCCGGAGCGAGGTTTCCAATTGGGAAGCATAATGTACTGGTCATTCCCTTAGCCATAGCTCGATCCTTTGAGTAAATTACCTCATTTGGATCAACCTTATCTTGTTTGAAAAGAATTTCCTGAAATTTTTTTCTCCGATCACTTTTTTCCCAAGCATTTAAATTATCTTCTATTGTAAGTCCGGTACAGGTTAGGGCATTCGTTTCGAGTAGATCAAGATCTCTTAATTTTAGCATTAGTTCGGGAACGCCACCTGCGAGAAAAAATTGGGCGGTTGAATAGCCATTAGGTCCATTAGGAAGTACATCTACGAGACGAGGAACCAGTTGATTGACTTTGTCCCAATCTTGAACGGTTGGTCTTTTTAGTCCCGCATGGTAAGCAATCGCTGCTAAATGAATGATTAAGTTACTGGACCCACCGCATGCTGCATGAACAATCATTGCATTTTTTAATGCCTGTTCAGTCATGATCTGCGATGTCATGATCTTATTTTTATGAAGATTTCGCAAAGCTTTCGCTGAACGGGTACCAAGTTCCAGCCATACCGAAAATCCACTTGGTGAAAGTGCGGAATGCGGAAGAGACAATCCAAGTGCTTCTCCTATTACTTGAGAAGTAGCTGCAGTGCCCAGAAACTGACAGCCCCCGCCGGGGGTTGCACAAGTTCGGCAAAGAATTTCTTCTGCTTTTTCTTTTTCGATTTCACCCTGTGCATATCGAATTCCAACTGATTGTGCTTTTCCCGCATCTTCTCCATCAGTCGCTGATAAAGTGACCCCACCTGGAACAAGAATCGTGGGTTTATCTCTCATTTCTGCCAGAGCCATCATCATGGCAGGCATACTTTTATCGCAAGTCGCTATTGCTAATATCCCTTCAGCAGTAGGTAATGAACGTGCCAATCTGCGCAACACCAAAGAGGCATCATTTCGATATGCAAGACTGTCGAACATAGCCGTGGTTCCTTGTGACCTGCCATCACAGGGATCGCTTACATGAGCAGCAAATGGAATGCCACCTTGAGCTTTGATTACCTCGGCTGTTCGTTTCGCCAATAGTCCAATTTCCCAATGTCCAGTGTGATACCCCAAAGCAATTGGAGAGCCATCTTCTTTACGAATTCCACCATGACTGTTAAGGATTAGAAATTGAGGTCCTAAAAAATCTTGAGGACTCCAACCCATTCCCACATTTTGGCTCAGACCAAAAAGATCTCCTGAGGGGGCATGTTTAAGTGCTTCTTCCGAAAGTCCAATTGAACCCCTGGGTCCATCGGCATTGGTCTTTATATTAAAAATAGATTTATCAGTAATCGAAAGTTGTGTGCTTTGAAGAAGCTCATCTGAATTCATGGTATCAGAGTGTTCTACTTGTTTGAAATTTTTAAAGCTTCTTTTTCTTAACCAAGAAAAAACTTTTTTTGATTGTTCAACTGTTCGACAGGCATTTGAAATTTAAAATCTATTAGTGAGTTAACGGTAGCCGTCCACTGATTCAATTCAAAGCCTCTAGCGCAGATTGAGTTTCTTGTAGCTTGGTTTGATTATCAGAAAGTTGCTTTTTGGCTCCCTCAACCACTTTTTCCGGAGCTTTGTCAACAAAAGCCGGATTGCTCAGTTTAGCATTTATTCCTTTGATTATGCCTTCCAATGCTTGGGCTTCTTTAGATAATCGTTTCCGCTCCGAGACAAGATCCACTCCTGAGCTAAGATCTAGAAAGAAAGTTCCCAATGGGGTAATGGATGCGGGTAATCCGGAAGGTGCAGAGTCTGCTTTTTTAAGTGCGGCTGCTCCCACCATTGCAAGAATAGATGATTCGTTCTCTCTGATTGTTTCCTCCTGATTTTCATCACTTGAAAAAAAGAATTCAACATTGCGGTTATTTGAAAGATTTCTTTCGGCCTTGAGTGCTCGGATTTGGGTGGTTGTTTCCCGTGTCATTCTAACTTCTTCCAAGCTCTTTTGCTCTAGATAAATACCTCGTTCACTAATCTGTTGATGAATTTGCAACCCTGTACCAGCCGAAAATCCTTGTATACTTCTTTGCGTCGAATAACCCAGCAATAACCATAATTCTTCGGTAATAAAAGGAGTGTATGGGTGTAAGAGTAGAAGGATTTGACGGATACAAATGTCTTGAACCGCCAAACATGTCTGCTTGGTTTGTTCATCGCTTAATCTTGGCTTTGAAACTTCGATATACCAGTCGCAAAAATCAGTCCAAAAGAAATGATAAATTGCATGGAGTACAGAATTGAACTCATATTCAGCGTAGAGTCTTTCAGCTTCATCCAAAGTTTCCGCAAGCCTCAGTAATATCGCGTGATCATCTTTGGAAACATAATCAATTTCAATGCGCCCTATTATATTTCCCAAATCAGTGTTGTCAGCTTTGCCGCCAGACATTTGCCTAAACCTGCTTACATTCCAGAGCTTGTTGCAGAAATTTCTCCCTTGTTCGATTCTAACTTCTGAAAAGCGAATGTCCTGACCTTTGGGAGCAATACTCATGATTCCGTGCCTTAGACCATCAGCTCCGTATTTTGTGATCAATTCTAGGGGGTCTGGTGAATTCCCCAAGGACTTGGACATTTTTCTTCCTTCTGCATCCCGAATGATTCCCGTAAAATAAACATCATTGAAGGGGATGCGTTCCGCAATTTCATTATTTTCTAAAACCTCATCATTTTTTTTCTCTTCACCTTTGAATTCGAGACCGGCCATGATCATTCGGGCCACCCAAAAGAAAATAATATCAGGGCCTGTCACAAGTGCGGAAGTTGGATAGAAGTAATCAAGTCCTTTGTCTTTCATGGGCTCTTCCTCAGGCCAACCCAGCGTGGCTAATGGCCAAAGCCATGAGGAAGCCCATGTGTCAAGGACATCGTCATCTTGTTCCCAATTTTCAATATCTTCTGGTGGTATGGCCGCCACATGCCAATTAGCTGGATCAGACTTTGCTAGACCTTTTCTGTACCATACTGGTATCCGGTGCCCCCACCATAATTGCCTGCTGATGCACCAGTCGCGAATATTTTCAAGCCAGTGCAGGTAAGTTTTTTCCCAACGTTTTGGGAAAAATTTAATGTGTCCATCCCGCACAGCCTGTTTGGCCTCTTCAACCCGAGGATATTTCAGGAACCATTGCTCGGATAACCGTGGTTCGATTGGAACATCTGCTCTTTCAGAAAACCCTACATTATTTTCATGAGTCTTCTCCTCTATCAAGTCTCCTTGCTTTCGCAATTTTTCAATTACTGCCGACCTCGCCTCGAATCGGTCCATTCCTGAAAAATCTGAACCGGCAAGTTCATTCAAGGTCCCGTCAGGATTTAGAATATCAAGAAAAGGTAGATTATGCCTCTGACCGATTTCAAAATCCAATTGATCATGGGCAGGGGTGATTTTTAGCATACCTGTCCCAAAATCTTTTTCTACTGCAGAGTCAGCAATGATCGGGATTTCAGCAGTCTGTAAAGGTCTTCTTACCGATTTACCCTCAAGTTCTGTCCATCGCTCGTCTTCTGGGTGAATGGCTAATGCCACATCCCCCATGATAGTTTCTGGACGAGTTGTGGAGACATGTAAATAGTCTCCAGGGCATTCAATGATTTCGTATCTTATTTTATAAAGTTTACTTATCTGAGGCTTCATAATCACTTCCTCATCCGAAAGAGCGGTCAGGCTCACGGGACACCAGTTGACCATTCTCTTCCCACGATAGACATAACCACGATCGTAAAGCTTAACGAATGCATCGATCACTGCCTTAGAATATGCTTCGTCCAAAGTGTGTACATTTCTCTCCCAGTCACAGGAACACCCTAGTTTTTGTAGTTGATTAAAGATAATTCCGCCGTGTTTATCTCGCCATTCGGCGGCATGCTCTAGGAATTTCTTCCGACCCATACTCCTTCTGTCTTTCCCTTCCTTTCGAAGAGCTTGCTCCACTTTTGTCTGCGTGGCAATTCCAGCATGATCTGTTCCTGGCAACCAAAGGACGGATTTACCTTCTTGCCTAGCTCTTCTGGCAAGAATGTCCTGAATTGTGTTGTTCAGAACATGACCCATCGTCAATACACCTGTGACATTCGGTGGGGGAATAACGATTGAATAGGATTCCTTGTTCTGGTCAATTTTACCAGAGAACCATTGGTCGTTTAACCATTTGTTATAAAGTCGATTTTCGACCTCCTGTGGGGAATAGGCTTTTTCCATAAGGCGCAAAAATATCTCAAATTAGCGAATTCTTAAATTTTTGCGAGAAAAAGCTCTGGATCTTCCCCCTTGAAAGAATCTGATTCCCTTTTTCTTAAATAGTGGAGTCAAAATGAACCCCCCTGCAAATCCTCCTAAATGAGCGGCAATAGCTACACCTCCTGCATTTTTCATTGAGTCAGGAAAGAGTAGAACCTGTTCCGCCAACCACAATCCCAGAACAAGGTAGGCGGGAACCATCACAGTACCTATGAAGATCACAACCCAGTAAAAAATTCTGATATTAGCCTTTGGGTATAGCAGTAGATATCCTCCGATTACGCCTGAAATAGCTCCAGATGCACCCACCATAGGTATTTGGGACGCTGGGTTCAGAAATGCTTGTGCCAGAGCCGCAAGGAGCCCGCAACCAATGTAGAAAATGAGATAACGGAATTTCCCCATGGCGTCTTCAAGGTTGTCTCCATAAAGATATAAAAAGAGCATATTTCCGAGGAGGTGGGCAATTCCACCATGGCTAAACATGGAACTAAGCACAGAATACCATTCCCAAAAAATTCCTTCTACAGTGGGGTAAAAAAACTGCCCGAAAAAAGTCGCCGGAATAAAACCAAAATTTGAAAAATAGGTTATTTGTTGTTTGGAATCCAGAGGCATCTGCCAAGCGAAAAAGACCCAGAAGTTCAGACCTATAATCAAACAGTTGATGATCGGGAAAGATCGGGTGGGATTATCGTCCTTGTAAGGAAGAAACAACATGCAGTGTTTAGTAAAGAACGGATTGCATTCGGGCAAGCGGACAAATGATTTGCATATCTCTCAGACTCGAAATACCGTTGTTTTCATGAGCAAAACATCTGCAACCCTTGGTGTTTTTCGAACGGATTGCGGAATCACTTTATCCTTTGGATCCAACACCTACTTTATTGAGTCGAATGATCCCTTTCTAAATATTGCAAACAAAGCTTTGGAGAGGAATGATTTTGTTCCTCTTTATGTAGAAATTGCCAAAAGAGAAGGAGTGGGGCCTGAATTTCGGGACATGCTTTTGGGAATGATTGAACAGTCAGAATCAGGGGACTTAAATTTGGACTCCTGAATTATTTCTCTGAGTAAAATATGCTCAGACATCGATAACTCCGTCATCTTTCTGCCCCTCCTTTTTAGTTGTTCCCTGAAAAGGATTTGAAGTAGCTGAGAATCCCTTGGGAACTCGCAAACTAAATTGATTTGCCAAGGATCTGCGGATACTGGGGATCATCATGGCAAAGCCAAATAAGTCGGTTAGGATGCCGGGTGTAAGCAACACCAATCCGCCAACTAAAATCATTGCTCCTTCGATCAGCTCTTTTGTGGGTGCACGACCTTCCTTAAGTTCGGATTGAATTTTTGCGAGAGTTGAGATTCCCTGCTGGCGGGCAAGCGATGCTCCGATAATTCCGGTCAGCACAATTAATCCAATCGTAGGCATTGGTCCAATTCTTGCCCCCAGCATGATGAGCAGATAAAGCTCAATCATGGGCAAAAAAACAAATAACAATAGCAAGCGACCGAACATTCCTTCCTTTTACGGTGAATAAAGGGGTGTGTCAATGGATTGCAGCCATCTTTTAATCATACTTAACCCATGATTTAAGGGGTGACCTAGATTTAAAAAATCTGTATTATAGAAAACTTAAAAATTATGCATAAATTAGTTTTACTTCGACATGGCGAAAGCCAATGGAATTTAGAAAACCGTTTTACCGGTTGGCACGATGTCAATTTGACAGAGCAGGGTGAACGCGAAGGCCGTGAAGCTGGTCGTTTGCTTAAAGCTGAAGGCTTTGCGTTTGATGTGGCTTACACATCCGTACTGACACGGGCGATCCGGACTCTCTGGCTTGCCCTGACTGAGATGGAGCAAGTATGGATTCCTGTCCATCGGGAATGGCGGCTGAATGAAAGGCACTATGGTGCTCTTCAGGGATTGAATAAAGCGGAAACCGCAGAAAAACATGGAGATGAACAAGTGCTTGTTTGGCGAAGAAGTTACGATATTCCACCACCACCAATGACTAAACAGGATGATGGATACGCGGGTAAGGATCGTCGTTATGACAATCTTGATGAAGAAAATCTTCCGTTAACAGAATGTTTGAAAGATACCGTGGCCCGTTTCCTTCCCCTGTGGGAAGATACCATTGCCCCACAAATTAAATCTGGAAAAAGTGTGATGATTGCTGCTCACGGAAATTCCCTGCGTGCTTTAATTAAATATCTCGACGGAGTTACTGAAGAAGAAATCATTGGCATGAATGTACCTACTGGGATGCCACTTGTTTATGAACTGGATGAGAATTTAAAACCAATGAACCGGCAGTATCTTGGAGATCCCGAAAAAGTTGCCAAGGCAATGGAAGCAGTGGCCAACCAAGGCAAGGCCAAATAAAAGTTCACACCTGGAATTTGCCCTGCGAGATTAATATTGATATTTTAAGATCATGGAAACCCCTTCTGATAAGCAGAATAAATTGAAACGTGAATACGATGATTCATTTGTGGTCACTCCTGAGTACCGCAATTCTTTACCAGATATTCAAAACTCCGGATCCGAAGGAATGGAGGGAGCTAAGGTTCCCATTCTACAGGTCGGAATTTCCGGATTTCGCTTACCCATGCAATTTGTAGGCCCGGATGGCGAGTCCCTAAATATAGAGACTAGAATTACTGGAACCGTAAGTTTGGACGCTGATAAAAAAGGGATTAACATGTCTCGTATCATCCGTATTTTTTACGAGTACAAAAACGAGATGTTCTCCCCTGAAATTCTGGGCAAGATTCTTCGTCATTATAAAGACCGATTGGATTCACAGGAAGCTAGGCTAAAAGCCGATTTTTCCTACCCAATGATTCAACAAAGTCTACGCAGTGGCTTGGAGGGTTATCAATATTATGGATGTAGTTTCGAGGGACTGATTGATCGTGCTGATAGGGTTCGTAAAATCATCCACTTTGACTTTGTTTACTCTTCCGCCTGTCCATGTGCTTCAGAACTATCAGAACATGCCCGTGAAACACGTGATTTATTAGCGATTCCTCATTCACAAAGAAGTAAAGCCAGGGTAAGTGTTGAGGTACACCCTGACCGTGAGCTTTCTCTTCTGGAACTTCGTGATATGTGTATTCATGCCCTCAATACAGAGACTCAGGTCATGGTGCGTCGTGAGGATGAGCAGGCTTTTGCTGAAATGAACGGAGCTAAAGTTAAATTTGTCGAAGATGCTGCCCGTTTGGTTTACGAGCAATTAGAAGATGACCCCAGGATTATTGATTTTCGTGTTATTTGTTCACACTTTGAATCCCTTCATTCCCACGATGCGGTTGCAGTATTATGCCGTGGCGTGGATGGAGGCTTTCGGGCCGAATACGAAGACTTCGGTAACCTAGTGGTCTAAATCCCTCGATTTCCCATTGTGGGAGAAAGAGAGGGCTCATTCATATAATTCTGTGAGTTTAGAATTCTCCATCCAAAACTCTATTGACTGGATTAATTTGAATTCTGCTCGGATCGATACGCTCGCAGGAAATTGTCAGTGGCCAAATCCCTATTTTTCTTCTGCGTGGTTGCAGGTGTGGTGGGAAAGAGTCGATGGTCCGCATAGTCCGGTGCTAATCATAGTTGAAAATAGTGAGGAAGAGTTGGTCGGTTTCTGGCCATTTGTGGAGCGACCCGGGCTCCTCCGATCGCGTGGAATATGGCCTTTTGTTTACGATGAAGCCAATTATTTTCATCCTCTCGCTCTTGTTGTTGCAATCCCTTCTTTAATGGATGGTCTGCAATCACTGCTTAGACGATACACCTTTGCCTGGATTCCCCTTATGCGAAATGAGTTATGGGAAAAATACTTGGCACAACGGGTGAGGGAATCTTTTTTACTTAGTATTAAGCGAAGCCCAAGGAAGACTTTCCTAATCGAACGATCCAATGAGAGTTTTGAGGACTTTTGGAGTAAAAAAATGGGCAGCAAGTCCCGTAAGTCTTTTCGATATGATCAACGGGCACTTGCTCAACAAGGGAAAGTCGAATTTGAGGTATGGGAGGAATTTTCGGATGTGCGGGCGACGTTGCCCGCCACATGTCTCGTGGAAGTGGAGTCCAGTAAATCCAAAAATGGGGCCGGACTTTTTTCGATCCGTGGCAAACGGGCTTTCTTTTTCGAACTTTTGCCTGAACTCGCAAAGAAGGGAATGGTCAGGCTTTCCATTCTTCGCCTCGATGATCATCCGATTGCCTGGCAATTGGATCTTATCGGGCCCAAATATCTGGCTGTCCATCATTTGTCATTTGACGAGAAATGGAAAAAGTTTTCGCCAGGGCGCCAATTGCTCATACACAACTTGGAGCAAGCTTGGACCGAGGAAAGAACCGTGGATTTCCTGCCTCTAGGCTTTGATTATAAAGAAAAATTCTCGACCGTGAAGGAAAAGGTGCGTGAACTTCATTGGTTTAAAAGAAGTATTCGTGGATGGATTGCTTGTCGGTTAATCCGTTGGAATATGCGAGTGCGTAAAAAAATCCGCCAGCGGAAAAATTCCACCCTAACTGAAAACAATCCGGTCCGCAAAGCTCTCCGCGGTGAAAGGATTTAATTCTAGCTTTGCGGTTTTAATCCAGACGAGTATGATGCTTTTCGTATGACTTCGATAACGGAAGATCTCCATGCCATGCGCGAGCATTATGACCAACCACCTTTGAGGAGAGCGGATTTAAATTCCTCTCCTTTTATTCAATTTTCCAGTTGGTTGGAGGACGCAGTGAAGGCGAAAATCTATGATCCCAACGCCTGTAGCTTAGCCACGGTTGATGGCCAAGGTTATCCGGTATCCCGGGCAGTTCTGCTTAAAGCCTTGGAGGATGAAGAGTTTGTTTTTTACACAAACTACAACAGCCGAAAGGCCAGTCATTTGTCCGGAAATAATCAGGCTTGCATGCATTTTCCATGGTTTGCCCTACAACGGCAGGTCATCTTAACCGGCAAGGTGGAAAAAATAGACACCGCTCGGGCTGAAGAATACTTCGCTTCCCGTCCTCTCGAAAGTCGGCTGGGAGCCTGGGCATCCACCCAAAGTCAGAAGGTTGATTCACGGGAGTCGCTCGAAAAGTCATTCATCGAAATGCAGGAGAAATTTGGAGACAACCCGCCTAAGCCTCCGCACTGGGGGGGCTATGCCTTGCTACCGGAAAGTATGGAATTTTGGCAGGGGGGACCAAGCCGTTTACATGACCGGTTTATGTACCGTTTGGAAAAGGGTGACTGGACGATCCAACGACTCAATCCATGACTGAAGAAAATTCCAAACCGGTCGACGGCGAAGACTTGGATAAATTACTCTCTATGAGAGGCAAGCCTTTTGCGGACTGGAAAGAGGAACGGAAATATTTGCGTGAAAAATGGGGGATGCAGGGTAGGAAAATCGAGCTGGAACCCGCTGAAACAGATCAAAATGAATACGAGGAAAATAAGTCATGAATTGGGAAACATTCGGGAACTTTGAAGATATTCTTTACCACAAGGGAGACGGGGTGGCCAAAGTCACCATTAACCGCCCTCACAAAAGAAACGCCTTTCGTCCCAAGACAGTTAGTGAAATGTACGAAGCCTTTTTGGATGCCCGGGAGGATCCCAAAATTGGGGTGGTATTATTGATGGGTGCCGGTCCTCACACCGATGGAAAATATGCCTTCTGTTCAGGTGGAGATCAGAGTGTTCGGGGCGATGCAGGTTATGTGGACGAAGGCGGAGTACCCCGTCTCAATGTTCTCGATTTACAGAAACTGATTCGCAGTATGCCCAAAGTGGTGATCGCTTTGGTTGCCGGATATGCCATTGGTGGAGGCCATGTTTTACATGTGGTTTGTGATCTTACGATTGCCGCCGATAATGCCATCTTTGGACAGACTGGGCCAAAGGTCGGAAGTTTTGACGGTGGCCTTGGTTCCAGTTATCTCGCTCGGATTGTGGGGCAGAAAAAGGCTCGTGAAATTTGGTACCTTTGTCGCCAGTATAATGCCGAGGAAGCCTTGGGCATGGGATTGGTCAACAAAGTGGTACCCGTGGATCAACTGGAAGCGGAGGGGTTGCAGTGGGCCAGTGAGGTTATGGAAAAAAGTCCGTTGGCGATCCGTTGCCTAAAGTCAGCATTCAATGCGGAACTTGACGGACAGTCCGGCATTCAGGAACTCGCAGGCAATGCTACACTTCTGTACTATTTATCTGAGGAAGGCTCGGAAGGGAAGAAGGCTTTCCTTGAAAAGAGAAAGCCCGAATTCAATAAATACCCCTGGCTCCCTTGAGCGGGCCTATTTCTTTTTCTTTCGGAAATCAGAGGAGGGATCATACTCTTGATTCAGGACTGCCATTTTGGCTTCAGATCGCTTTCTCCACTGCCTCAAATTATTGGCCAGATCAAGAACCATCTTGGTCATTTTCGAGGCTAAATTAAGGTGTTCACCGATATCCTCTTTCACATTATAAAGTTCATACTTCCCAGTTTCAAACACTTCAATCAATTTGAAATCTCCTTTGCGTATCGCACCGCTGGGTCCCATTGAGTTTATGTGATGATAGTGCGGAAAGTGAAAATAGATAGCTTCCCGGTTAAATGAATTTTTTCCAGTTAACAATGGATTCAAACTTTCACCATCCATGTGCTGTCCGGGAATAAGAGGCAAACCAAGTAAGTCAAGAATGGTAGGGTACAGATCAGTGCCCACAACCGGTTCCGATATTTGTGTGCCGGCCTTTATTTTTCCGGGGAATTTGATGATAAGTGGCACGCGGATGCCTCCTTCGTAGAGCCAGGCTTTTCCGGCACGCAAGGGCAGGCCAGATGTGGGCATGTTTGGACTGGATCCCGTGCAAAGCCCGCCATTATCAGAAAAGAAAATTACCAAAGTATCCTTCTCCAAATTCAGAGATTTGAGTGTTTGCAAAATCCTCCCAATGTTTTCATCCATGCTCTCGACCATGCAGGCATAAGCTGGTGAGTCCTGCCTTCTGCGGGTGATGCTGTTCCATACCGGAATCCCATCATCGTGTTTTTGGGTATATCCGAGGGCTTCGGCCTTTCTTTGGTATTTCTCCAGTTTTTCTCTCTTGGGCTGGATCGGTGTGTGTACGGTGTAGTACCAGAAATTAATAAAAAAGGGCTGGTCTTTGTTTTGCTTGATAAAAGAGATGGCCTTGTCCGTAAGTGTGTCCGTCAAATAATCTCCTTTTTTCCCATCCTCCAGTCCCGGCACATTGGTACTTGGATGTCTTTCACTTTTAAAAGGAAAGTAATAAGACCCTGGCTGTCCCATTCTGAATCCCGCAATATTGAGATCAAATCCGTGGTTTTCCGGAAAATGAGAAGTCCCTCTGTCCGTATGATTTTGTAAATGCCATTTCCCAATGTGTACTGTTTTATAGTCATGCTCGCGGAGTGCTTCGGCCATCGAGGTCTCGTCGAAGGCAATGAAACCGTCTGTTTGGGGGGCCGTGAGCTTATATTCTTTTCCCTTTGGACCGGTAGTTCCGCTGATATAGCTTACATTGATTCGGCTTGGGTATTTTCCAGTTAGAATACTGGCCCGGGAGGGTGAGCAAACTGGGCTTGCAGCATACGCATCGGTGAAGAGAGCCCCGTCTTTAGCCATTTGGTCGATCACGGGAGTTTCATAAAATGTGCTCCCATTGACTCCGATGTCGGACCAGCCCAAATCATCAATAAGGAAAAGAATAACATTGGGTTTTGATTTCTTATTTTTGGCAAAAGAGGAAAGAGCCAAAGAAATGGAAAACAGAAAAAGTAATTTAATTCTCATTCTCGGGTTACCTGCGGTCTTTTGAAAAGTCAGCCCTTTGGCCTCGGCAACCCATCTCGTGTTTACCTTGGTCGTAACCCACCTTTCCGGAAACGATGGTGGTTGCAATAGAGTTGGTGAATGTTAAGTGCGGGAAGGGTGACCATCCGCACTTACTGAATAACTCTGTATCCTTGACCGGAGTCTTCCCCTCAGGATCCACTATTACGATGTCCGCCCAGTAGCCTTCCCGTAAATATCCGCGGTCTTTTACCTGAAACAAACGGGCAGGGGCGTGGCAGGCACGCTCTACAATAAGTTCGGGAGTGAAAAATTTCTGCTCACACATTTCAAGCATTAGGAGCAGGGTATGCTGAATCAAAGGCAGACCGGACGGGGCATTGAAATAAGTCCCCTGTTTTTCATCCCAAGTGTGCGGAGCATGATCAGTCGCGAGAATCGAAATTCTACCATCCGCAACAGCCTGACGGACTGCATCCCGGTCGCTCACTTTTTTGATGGCGGGATTGCATTTGATCTGCGAGCCGAGGGTCGCATAACTGCTATCCTCAAACCATAGGTGGTGGACACAAGCTTCTGCGGTAACACGATCATGATCGGGTTCAAAAAGGTCAAGTTCCTCCTCGGTGGTGATGTGCAGGACATGGAGTTTGGCATTCTCCCTTCTGGCGAGTTCCACCGCCATGGATGAGGATTTAAGGCAGGCTTCACGTGAGCGGATATTTCCATGTTCAGAAAAAGGAACTTCATCTCCATATGTGTTCCTAGCCTGCTCTTCGTTCGCCAGAATCATGGGGGTGTCTTCGCAATGGGTCGCAATGATGGTAGGGGCGTTACGGAAAATTCCTTCCAGCACGGTTTCCTCATCGACCAACATGTTTCCGGTGGATGATCCCATAAACACTTTGACGCCCGCAATCTTTGCCGGATCTGCCGACTTTACCGCTTCGAGGTTTTCGTTACTTGCTCCGAGAAAAAAACCATAATTTGCCAAAGAATCATGTTTGGCAATTGCACACTTTTCTTCGATCCGCTCCATATCCAGGGTGGGTGGGGAGACATTCGGCATTTCAAAATAGGTGGTCACTCC
>MDTB01096485.1_pt1 | contig 23538 bp, 19 predicted proteins | sample 811161 | NCBI WGS metagenome assembly MDTB01 (sample SAMN05326650, study PRJNA326480) | marine metagenome | isolation source: seawater | place: Mediterranean Sea | collected 2009
AGGCCGTACAAAGTCTCGATAAGTAGGTATTCGTCTTCATCAAGCAGTTGTTTAACTTCTCGACGCTGCCACAAATAGTAGTCCGGTTGTGCCGAGACTTGCGCATAGGCATACGCGCCGGAGGAGTCCTGCATTTCTCTCTGTAGCCACTTAATACTGTCTCTAACAACGGCAGCAAATAATGGATCCGGGCCGAGGCGCAGGGCGGTGGCATATAGGTGCAGCAACTGCGCATTGTCGCTCAGGCACTTATCCCAATGGGGTTGTTGCCATTTTCGGTCCTTTGCAAATCTGAAAAAGCCGCCACCGACGTGATCATAAACACCGCCCCGCGCGATTTGGGTCAGAGTGGTTAAGGCATGATCCAAGCTTTGCTTGTCGTTGACACCCACTTGTCGTTGGGCTGCCCAATCACCCAGTAGAAACTGGATTCGATGACACGCGAAGCTTTTTTGGCCGTTGCCAAAACCGCCGTAGGCCGAATCGTATTCCTCACGCAGCGCGTCCCGGGTTATTTGCATTAGAGCGGCGTCGGACAATTGTGGTTGCTGTACCGGGGCATTGAGTTGTTGCAGCGTCGCAATGAGTTTCCCGCATTGTTGTTCGATATCCGAGCGTTTGTCGCGATACAGAACCAGCACTTGTTCGATAAGTTCCCCGAAGCCCGGCAGTTGGCCCTGGGCGTCTCTGGGGAAATAGCTGCCGCCAAAAAATGGCATCAGAGTGCTTGGCTCTAGAAACAGCGTCATTGGCCACTGCGGCTGCTCGCCCATTAAACGTAAGGTGGTTTGTAGAAGGTAGTCCAAGTCGGCCCGCTCCTGCCGATCCACTTTGATACAGACAAAGTGCTTGTTGAGGGCTTGCGCGATGCTCTCATCGCAGTACAAAGACTCGGATAGTGTTTTGCAAATCTGCGATTGAGCATGGCCCAGCGACAGAAAGATCGGTCTGTCTGTATCGCGGGCGTGCTGTACGGCCTGCTCGTCCCAAGGCTGCCAGGCAACGGGTTGAGATGCATGGGCCAGCATGTAAGCTGATTTGGACGCCGCAAGACGGTTAGGTAGTGATTCAAGCATGCGCAGAGTTTAAGGGAAAACAGCCGGTCACGGCAGAGGCTCCGGGGGCGCGAAAGCGTTCTCTCAAGCTCATAACGGCATAAAAGTTGCGTTTTGCGATTTCAGATACAACGCCTCGACGCAGAAGACTACGACAAACGGCTGAGGAAGTGGGTTTTGCGCGACGCGATTTGTAACTTTGGCTTTGCATCCTAGCCCATTTGCGGTATCACTCTATCCCCGTACTAGAACTGACAGAGATGCCTAAAGAAATGGTGGATGCAGATGGCTACCGGCCCAACGTGGGCATCGTAATTACCAACAACTGCGCCCAGGTATTTTGGGCACGTCGAGTTGGTGGGCACAATGCGTGGCAATTCCCGCAGGGCGGTATAGATACCGGCGAGACCCCGGAACAAGCGCTATATCGGGAACTGCAAGAAGAGACCGGCTTGCTACCCGAAAACGTCACTTTGCTTGGGCAAACCCAAGATTGGCTCCGCTATGATTTGCCGGCGCATATGCGTCGCCGCCATACCGACTTGACCTTTATCGGCCAGAAGCAAAAGTGGTTTTTGCTGAAATTAGACGATGGCGACAATGCGGTGCGCATGGATCACCATAAGACGCCGGAGTTCGATCATTGGCGTTGGGTCAGTTACTACTTCCCTATTTCTGACGTGGTCGACTTTAAGCGCGACGTTTATCGGCGTGCATTGCGGGAACTCGCACCCTCGCTCTCACTCGCATAAACCTGGTCTTTAACGATGCTTGATCTGCTCAGAAAAATTGTTCAGGACGTGGCGCAACAATCGGTGTTCTCGATTGCGGTGCAGCGCCTGGTCATGGAGGTCCGCGCCGCGTTAGGCACCGAAGTCTGCACCATTTATCTTCTGAATCAGAACCAGGATGGTTATCTACTTGCCGCCACAGAGGGGTTGAATCAAAGTCAGATCGGTGAGGTGGTGTTAGAGCGTAATCAGGGTTTGGTGGGATTAGTTGGCCTGCGCGCAGAGCCACTTAATCTGGATACCGCGCCGGCGCATCCGAATTTCTTTTATCTGCCGCAAATTGGTGAGGAGCCGTTTAATTCTTTTCTTGGCGTTCCGATTATTCATCAAGGCCAGGTCCTCGGTGTTCTGGTTGTTCAGCAACGGGAACCACGGCGTTTTGACGAGAGTGAAGAAGCCTTCCTCATCACTTTGTCGGCACAGCTCGCCGCCGTCGTGGCTCATGCTGAGGCAGTCGGCGACGCGGCTTCCTACGGGCCATTGGCTGAGGCCCTGTTGGGTTCTAAGCAAAATGCTTCCGAGGATGCTTGCTTCCGCGGGCAGGCGGGTTCCCCTGGCATTGCCATTGGGACAAGCGTGGTCATTCACCCACAAGCCAATCTCGAAACTGTGCCGGAGCGAAGCGCTGCAGATATAACCGTTGAGCTAATGCTTTTAGATAGAGCGATCGAAGCTGTACGCAACGACATTCGCGGCATCATCGCAGAATTTGAAAATTCTCTGCCGAGTGCTGAGTTGGCACTATTCGACGCTTATTTGCACATGCTGGATGACAATGGCTTGGCCGGCGATATTCGGCAGTGCATTCGTCTCGGTCAATGGGCCCAAGGCGCTTTAAAACAAGTGATTCGCGAACACGTTGGCCGATTCGAAGTGATGGACGATCCGTATCTGCGTGAGCGGGGTTCGGATATCAAGGATCTGGGGATTCGTATCCTTGCCTATTTACAGCGCAATCGCGAAAAGAAAACCCAATTTCCAAAGCGGACGATTTTAGTGGGCGAGGAGGTCACACCAGGGATGCTTGCGAAGATACCAGCCGATCGCCTCGCGGGTATCGTATCAGTGAAAGGCTCAGGCAGTTCTCATGTGGCCATTTTGGCCCGAGCCATGGGCGTCCCCGCAGTAATGGGTGCGACCGACTTAGAGGCTTATGACCTAGAAGGCATTCAACTCGTTGTCGACGGTCACTATGGCGAAGTGTATTGCCGCCCCAGTCAGGAGCGCATTGAAGACAGCCGGAATCGGCTCGAGCAAGAGCGTATTTTTGATGCGGAGTTAGGAGAATTGCGCGATCTGCCATCTATTACTCAAGATGGTTGGCGTGTTCAGCTATGGGTTAACGTTGGGCTAAGTGGTGACGTCACCCGATCGCTGGATCAAGGTGCAGAGGGAATTGGCCTATTCCGAACTGAAATACCGTTTATGTCTCAGGATCGGTTTCCGACCGAAGCAGAGCAACGTGTGTTGTATCGGGAGCACATGGTCGCTTTTGATCCGCGTCCCGTTACCATGCGAACGTTGGATATTGGTGGCGATAAAGCCCTTTCGTATTTTCCGATAGAAGAAGACAACCCGTTTTTGGGTTGGCGAGGGATACGGGTCACACTCGACCATCCGGAGATCTTTCTGGTCCAAGTTCGCGCCATGCTCAAAGCCAGTGAGTCGTTAACGGGTGTGCTGCGTATCATGTTGCCAATGGTGTCCGGGTTGCAGGAGCTGCGTACGGCGCAAGAACTGATTGAGCAAGCGCATAGTGAAGTCGTTGATGAAGGCGCGCACGTAAGAAAACCTCAGGTTGGTGTCCTGATCGAAGTGCCGGCCGCGGTGTACCAAGCTCGGGCCTTGGCGAAAGAGGCCGACTTTATCGCGGTTGGATCGAATGACCTCACTCAATATCTGCTTGCAGTGGATCGCAATAATCCCCGTGTAGCGGACCTATATCGTGAGACACATCCTGCGGTAATCAGTGCGCTTCGCGAAGTCGCTCGGAATGTTCACGCGGAAGAAAAACCGCTGGGAATTTGCGGAGAATTTGCTGGCACGCCTGTCGGCGCAGTGTTGTTGTTAGGTATGGGTTATCACGTGCTGTCTATGAACGCGACTCATTTGCCTCGGGTGAAGTGGATCATTCGCAACATGAAACGCAGCGATGCCCGTCGCGTGCTGGCTCGAGTCCTCAAAATGGACTCGCCGGAAGAGGTCAATCAATACGTTACTCAGCATTTATATGCGGCCGGCCTAGGCCGAGTGATGCCAAAACGCGAGATTCTTGTTCGGCGTTAGTTACACAACCTTGGACAAGCCGCCGTCCATGTTAATGGCACAGCCAGTCACATAAGAAGCATGCTCGCTGGCTAAAAACAACGCTAAATTGGCGCACTCCTTAGCTTTGCCCATACGGCCCATTGGCAGCCGCGCCCCGGCTTTTTTAATAAATTCCTGCAGGGTCGCATTACTGCCGCTCGCTTCGTGTTGTCGGCGGATTTGATCGCTTTCGATAAAACCGATGAGCAATGCGTTTACCAAGATGTTGTGGCGCGCCCCCTCACCGCTTAAAACCTTTGTTAGTGCCATTCCAGCGGCTCTGGTAACGGAAGTTGGCGCAGTGTTGGCTGCTGGCGCTTTTGCATAAACATTCAAAAGATTGATGATTCGCCCCCAGCCTTGCTTCTCCATCGCCGGCCAAACCAGGCGGGTCAAACGCACGGCTGCGAGCAGCTTGAGGTCGATGTCGGTTTGCCACGCCGCATCGGTAATTTGCAAAAACGGCTGCGCTGCGGACTGCCCGGCATTGTTGACTAAGATGTCGATGGAGCCCATCGTTTTGACGATTTGGTCGTGAGTGCGGATGATCGCCTCGGGGTCGGTCACGTCGCAGGCCCAGGCTTCAATCTGGCTGCCTTCACGGGCAGTTGCGCCTGTAAGGATTTGTTCTACCGCGTCATCCAAAGGCTGTGCCCGCCTTGCAATGATGGCCACCTTTGCGCCTGCTTCGTAAAAAGTTTGCGCCATGGCTCTGCCTAAACCCAGGCTGCCGCCGGTAATCAGGGCGACTTTACCGTTGAGTGATAGTTCCATCCTGATCTCCTTTTCTCATTCGGCGCGTTATGCCAACGCGAATTCAAACCCCACGCGACCTGCGCGCACGCCACCAGCGTCAAAACTCTGTTCGGTGAAAGCAACATGGTTTCGCGAGAAAACAATGGCCGTACTCGCGCGGGTGCCGTACTCCGCCCCGTTGATAAAACAGGTAGCAGTCGCTCGTTCTAATTCGACCGGCCTGCCGCGCTGCGGTAAGTCATCGTCACCGGGTTGATGTTGATCACTAAGAATGTCGAGCAAAGTTTCCGCGGTACAGTCGCTTTTGAGTGACTGCTGCAATGCCAGTCTTCCCCGCACGCACTTTGGCCATGCAGCGCCCAGTTCGGCGTTGCTCAGACCATAAGTCCCAGCCGTGAGGCGTTGCATCGGTGCTTTGTTTGACGTGTATACCATCTCTTCACCATCAAACAAAAGCAGGTTAAAGCCCGCATAGCGAGGCAACGGAATTGCATCAGCGTAGGCGGTGCTCGAGTGCCTCGACAGCAAAAAGTCCTTTACCAGCTGGCCTCGAGACAAAGCGTCGGTGGGATCATCCGGGCCGGAAAAGTTAGTCAGAGCGGCAAAGCGACCGGTCTTTGTGCAACCTAGCCAAGTCCCACCCGCTTCCAAATCGCGCCCTGCCAGCATATGTGGATGCTCGTCCCAAAAGCTCGCCGCTTCTGTCGGCCGCCGATGAAACTCGTCGCGATTTGCGGCAACAACTAACGGCAATTGGGAGCCTGGTTGAAAGTCAAACAGAATGAGGCACATGCCTGATCCTTATGAAAAAACGCAGAGTGTAGCAGGAGATTGAGTTATCCTAACCCCAATCTGGTGTTGCTTGACCGAACCACGGTGGTCGCTCAGAAAGTCGGAGTTTGCTTCTTCTAACGTCCGCTCTAATGGATATTGGCGCGAGGCGGCGTTAACAGTTTTCTCAAAAAGGGTATCTTAAAAGTCTGTGTAAAGACGTTTTCGTTAAAAGGTTCGTTGTGCAATATCCCTTAATCGATCCCATATTGTTAAGCATTGGTCCACTCGATATCCGATGGTACGGCACGATGTATGTGCTTGGCTTCTCGCTGGTTTGGTTGCTTGCCCGCTACCGTGCTAAGCAGCGGACTGACCAGTGGACTCAGGCGGAGCTAAGTGATCTCGTTTTTTATGGTGCAATGGGGGCTGTCTTGGGTGGCCGGGTTGGCTACGTCCTGTTTTATAACTTTCCGGTATTTTTGCAGGATCCACTCTATTTGTTTCGCGTTTGGGAAGGCGGCATGGCGTTTCACGGTGGCTTGCTCGGGGTGATATCGGCGTTCGCCTATTTTGCCTATAAGACGCAGCGCACGTTTTTTCAGGTTGCGGATTTTCTTGCGCCTATGTGTCCGCTGGGTCTGGGTTTGGGGCGGATCGGCAATTTCATTAATATGGAACTGCCGGGAAGAGTCAGCGATGGTGCCATCGGCTTTTACTATACTTGCGACGCGGTGCGTGGCCTCAACCCGCTATGTGTGGGCGTTTGGGAGGATGTCTTGCGACATCCTTCTGCTCTCTATCAGGCTACTGTTGAAGGGCTGCTATTGTTTTTGCTGGTTTGGTGGTATTCGTCAAAGCCGCGAGCAGTTGGTCAAGTCTCTGGGGTCTTTTTGGTAGGCTATGGTCTTGGCCGCTCCATTACCGAGTTGTTTCGTTCTCCAGACTCGCACATCGGTTTCATTCTATTTGATGGTGTCACTATGGGGCAGATGCTCTCGCTGCCTATGATCATCGCTGGTATCGTTTTAATTTTCGCTAATCAACTCGGCTTACGTCAGTTAAGCCGATGAGGGTTCACTAGATTTATGCCTATCGATTACGTCGCGAAGTGAGCAGCAGCGCGGCGTTCTCTTGGCGCAAAGAACAGTTAGAAGAGTTTTCATGAAACAGTATCTTGAGCTTATGCGGCATGTGCGTGAGGCAGGCACCTTCAAAGAGGACCGTACAGGTACCGGGACTTACAGCGTATTTGGGCATCAGATGCGCTTTGCGCTAGCGGACGGATTCCCATTGCTAACCACTAAAAAAATGTTTCTCAAAGGCATCGTTCACGAGTTGCTTTGGTTCCTTTCAGGCTCCACCAACATTGGCTACCTGCTCGAACACGATGTTCATATCTGGGATGAGTGGGCAGACGAACAGGGAGAGTTAGGTCCGGTATATGGATCGCAATGGCGCTCCTGGCCGGCACCTGATGGCGCCACCATAGATCAAATTAGCCACTTGATAGCTAATCTGCAGACCAACCCAGACAGCCGCAGACACATCGTGAGCGCGTGGAACGTGGCCGAGGTGGAATCTATGGCATTACCACCTTGCCATACGCTATTTCAGTTTTACGTTGCCGACGGAAAGTTGTCTTGTCAGCTCTATCAGCGCAGTGCTGATATCTTCTTAGGCGTGCCCTTCAATATCGCGTCCTATGCGCTGCTAACGATGATGATTGCCCAGGTTTGTGATCTCGAAGTAGGCGACTTTGTGCATACGTTAGGCGATGCGCATATTTATGCGAATCATCTTGAGCAGACGGACCGGCAGTTACAGCGAGATCCGCTGCCACTACCCACGATGCAGATCAATCCCGAAGTGAAGGATCTTTACGGGTTTAAGTATGAGGACTTTACGCTTTTGAACTATCAGTCGCATGCGGGGATCAAAGCCCCGATCGCAGTTTAGGCTTCCGCTAGGTGGACATCGCATTAATTTGGGCAATGGCGGAAAACGGCGTGATTGGTCGCGACAACAGCCTACCCTGGCGGCTGCCTTTGGATATGCGTCACTTTATGACTACCACTATGGGCAAGCCTGTGGTGATGGGCCGCAAGACCTTTGAGTCGATGAAAGCACCGTTACCAGGCCGCGCCAATATTGTTATGACGCGCGACCAGCAGTGGCGTCGCAATGGCATAGCCAGTATGGAAGGGGTTGATGTCTGCGGTAATCTTGAAGCCGCATTGGAGTTGGCCGAACAGCACGCTCTGGTGAACGGTGCGGCTGAGATCATGGTCATTGGCGGCGCGGAAATCTATCGGCTAGCGTTGCCGCGAGCGGACCGTCTCTACGTCACCTTGGTACACGATCAGCCAGCGGGGGACGTGTACTTTCCAAACCTGGATTGGGACGAATGGCAGCAGATCTCAGCTGACGACTTTGCCGCTGACGAACGGCACAGCGCCGCTTTCACCATAGCCAGTTATAAGCGCGCTGACTAAGCAGACTCGACGCCTGTAGCTACCTTAGCGATGCCTAAAAACGGCGCGAGGCACGCCGATCGTTTAGGCATAAAAGTTAGTCTTGAGTCAGCCGCCACAGCAGGTACCGATCGAAATCACACCGTCGGTAGCGAGGATTTTATGGATAACCACCCCCCTTCTAATCAACCTTCGGCCAAACTTGCTATCAGCGTGAACCCGATGGCAGGACGTGATGTAAGGCGTCTGGCAGCCAGAGCGACGAATATGACTCACGAGGCAAAGCGGGACTTGGTCGCTCGCATTGCTGCGGGTGCAGATGCGGCAGGCGTTACCGATATTTATGTGGCGCGGGAGCCGTTTCAAATAGCGAGCTTAGCGTTGCAACATATGCCGCTGACGGCTCGCGTACACATCATTGATATTCCGCTCACCAATACCGCGCGGGACACCGAGGTCGCTTTGCATCAATTTCGAGCGCTCGGTTGCGAAACGGTGGTTTCCTTGGGTGGTGATGGGACTAACCGCGCCCTCGTGCGAGCGCGACAGGATTACGATCTCCTGCCAATTTCCACCGGTACCAACAATGTCTTTCCGGAGTTAGTTGAGCCGACTATTGTGGGCATTGTGGCCGGCTTCAACGCACGCGGCGTCTTGGCGCATTCCAGCGCAACGCCACCACTGAAACGGCGCGCTAAAGTGCTGCACTTAGAGACACCGTTTGGGCGCGATATCGCGCTAATTGATGCGGTACAAATCCGCGATGATCATGTTGGCAATTTGCTGCCTTTTGACGAGGCTCGTTTGCAACGTTTGGCGCTGACACGGGCAGAGCCGGATGCGATAGGAATGTCGCCGATTGGCGGTTATTTTGATCCGGTCTATGCCGGTGACGATGTTGGCCTGTTGGTAGACATTGATTCTCGCGGCCAGCTGGTTAACACGCCTTTGTCACCGGGTCTATTTAAGCCGGTTGGCGTGGCAGGAACGGAGCGCATGGCGTTTGAAAAGCCCGTGACTTGGGTTGGCCCCGGGGTCATTGCGTTGGATGGTGATCGAGATCATCAGCTTAAAGCTGGTGAAACAGCGCGCCTGACATTGCGCCGCGACGGACCATATCTAATCGATATCGATCGTGCCATGCGATGGCTCGCCGCGGCCGGTATGATGAACACTGTTAATGCAGAAATAGGTTGAGGCAGGGATGATCATTAAACCGAAGATAAGGGGCTTTATTTGCACAACTGCGCATCCGGCAGGATGCAAGGCGCATGTTAAGCAGCAAATCGATCGCGTGAGAGCAAGCGGAATGATTGCTTCGGCAGGCGTTAAAAACGTTTTGGTGCTCGGCTGCTCCGGCGGATATGGGCTGGCGAGTCGTATCGTTGCTGGCTTCGGTTGTGGCGCCAAAACCCTTGGTGTGTCTTTAGAAAAACCGCCCACCGAGAGCAAGCCTGCGTCAGCTGGCTGGTACAACAATGCGGCATTTGCCGCTTACGCAGAAGAAGCTGGCTTATATGCCAAAACCCTGGACGGTGATGCCTTTTCGGATGCAATGCGTGCTCAAGTGATGCACACCATCCGGGAAGATATGGGCAGCGTTGATCTCGTCGTGTACAGCCTTGCTTCACCGGTGCGCAAGCACCCCCACACCGAAGTGTTACATCGCTCTGCGATCAAACCGATGGGCGACGGACTCACCATCAAATCCGTGCATGTCGACAAAGGGTTGGTCAGCGATGTGACTCTTGAGGGCGCGACGCAGGAAGAAATTGATAATACCGTTGCAGTAATGGGTGGTGAGGACTGGCAGTTTTGGATGGATGCTCTGCAAGCCGAAAACCTATTGGCACCAAAAGCCAAAACCGTCGCTTTTACCTACATCGGTAGTGAACTCACTTGGCCTATATATTGGGAAGGCACTTTGGGGCAGGCTAAGGCTGATTTGGATCGAGCCAGTCAAGCAATAACCACAAATCTTGCCTCGATAGGCGGTGAGGCACGCGTTGCCGTTCTCAAGGCGATCGTTAGTCAGGCGAGCTCGGCTATTCCCGTGGTGCCGCTTTATGTGGCGTTGTTATTCCGTGTCATGAAAGATATGGGTATCCACGAAGATTGCCTTGATCACATTTATAGACTATTCGCCACACAGATAGCCCCATGGGCCGAGATGCGACTCGACGATACGGGTCGAATTCGGGTGGACGATATAGAATTGTCTGCAGCGGTGCAGGATGAGGTGAAACGACGCTGGCCGCTCGTAACGACTGAAAATCTTGGCGAACTTGGCGATTTAGAGGGGTTTCGCGGCGATTTCTTAAAAATCTTTGGGTTCAACATTGATGGCGTGGATTACACAGCCGATGTCGATCCTATGCGGGTAGGGTAACTGGCGATTTACAGCGATCTATAAGCGGAGCAATAAAGTTAGATGCAAAAAATATTCGTGCAAGCGTGCCATGGTGAACCCACCTCGCATACGCCAATTTGGTTAAATCGTCAGGCCGGTCGATATATGCCAGAGTATCATCAGGTGAAGGGTCAAATGCCGAGCCTGGATTTTTTTAAAAACCCGGAAAAAGCTGCGACGGCGACACTTGATGCGCAACGCATACTGGGCGTTGATGCGGCGATAATGTTCGCGGACATTCTGCCGATTCTGGAACCAATGGGAATGTCTTTGGAATATGTGCCAGGCGAAGGGCCAGTCTTTGCTAACCCATTGCGTCACGAACAAGATGTCGCGCAACTTACCTGCTCCTCGGCAGAAGAGGCGACGCCTTATATAGAGCATACAGTCAAGAATATTCTGGCTGACCTGCCTGGCGATATCGCTCTTATCGGATTCGCCGGAGCACCTTTCACGCTCGCTTCTTACGCGATTGAGGGCAAAGGCTCGCGCAACTATGTGTTTGTGAAAAAAATGATGCACCAGCGTCCGATACTTTGGCAGCAGCTAATGGCAAAGCTCGTCAGTCAGTTGACCGGTTATCTGCAGATGCAAATAGACGCAGGTGTCGATGCTATTCAGCTTTTCGACACCTGGGTTGGTAATCTTTCTACACAGGACTTTCAGGTATTTGTCGCGCCTTATTTGGCGCAATTGCGTAACGCGTTGAATGCGCAAGTGCCGATCATTTATTTTGGGACTGGCAACGCGCACCTGCTTCCGGAGGTCAAAGCGTTGGGGTTTGATGTGCTTGCTTTCGATTGGCGCACGCCACTTGTCAGCACTTGGGATCAGTTGGGTGTCACTGCGGTGCAGGGTAATTTGGATCCAATTGTGTTGTGCACGGATACCGACGCAATCCGCAGTCAAAGCAAATGGTTGTTGGATCAGGTGGCCGGGCGTCCGGGTCACATCTTCAATCTCGGCCACGGGATCATCCCGGAAACACCGGTGGATAACGTTAAGTTTTTGGTGGATTTTGTGCAAAGCTATTCGCAAGGTCAGCGCGGCTGAACCTTAATCTAACTATTTCTATTTTCCAATCTTTTGTTTGCCATGCACGCCGGGAAGCCTTGACTGATTCCAACGGTAATACGTCGAATGAAATTAGCGAAAAGTAGGCAAAGCTAATAGAGGTTTAACACGCCGCGTTACGGGATTTGTCACGACAGCGCGCTGCGCGAACGTCTTTGTTCCAACATCTTCAGTATTTTCGAGAAGTCTCTTTCGTTTGCTATTACTTTGTTTCCCTTGGATCCGTTCACCTCGTCCTGACTTTTCCTATTGCGCTCTCCTTACACCTTTTCTCCGACCTCTGGTCGGAAAGTGTGCCTGCCTCTTGATCAGCAAACCTAAGCTTGGGGCTGCTATCGCAATAGAGCTTGCGACTTGTTTTTGCTGAGCAAAAAAGGAAGTGCGTAATGACCACAAGTAAAGTGTTAGTTTTATTAATTGCTGCGATTGGCCTAACCGCGTGTACGGAGCAACTCGAAATTGTACCGGCTGACGATGAGGTCTCGGCGCTTCCCGAAAGCAAAAGGCTTCATCAATTTCGTGAAATCAGGGTTCCGCCAGTGGTTACCTCTGGGGACCTGAGTGGCACCGGCGTACGCATTGCAATCGTAGGGGAAATCGTAGATCCCAATCACCCTGATCTTGAGGGGCGCATAGCAAAGCAATTTAACAGCTTTGTAAGCCGCGGAGAGCTGCTGCCTGGCATCGGATCTGAGCCGATGCTGTTCGAGAAATATGGTGCCAATTCGGGTCATGGCACTCACATTGCCGGGATTATCGCAGCAAACTGCGATGGCAAAGGCATACAGGGCATCGCCTGCGGTGCACGTATGGATGTTTATGACATCGGTGTATACGAACAAGCGGCAGAGTTTGTTCGAACAGGTTGGGATGCCGCTGCTGGCGACTCCATGCAGCAAATTATCATAGCTGCGGCCACGGCAATCGACGGCATCACTAACAGGGGTATTAGCCGTATCGCGACAGGTAGTTTCAATATTGAAACGCCGGCAGTGCGCCTGCAACACGGTGGTCCACTGCAAGATTTGTCGATGACGGAAATACGCAAAGCCCTTGAGTCTCACGATAACAGCATGTCAAAAATAGTAAGCGCTGGCTTGGTGCGCCTGGTAGATCCGGCAGATGCGGTGATTCTAGACCGGGTCGCTGTGGCCTCTAGTGACGAGGACTTTGTGAGGACTGCCCCGTTTCTACAGAAATCGCTGGAATGGCGAGATTTGACCAAAGCGATCGCCCGTTTTCAGCGAGCCGACGGCGTTTACATCACGACTGAAAGCAATAACCTTTTTGAAGATCGCAGCTCATTGCTTAATGCTCTGCCTAGTTTGGCATCCAACGTTGATCCAGGCCTGTGGCTAAGTGTGGTGCTCGCTGTGCCCAGCGACGTGATGAACGATACTGCTAAGCGACCACGGCAACCGGATCAGGACTCAACAACAAATACTGTTAGACCGTCTATGCCTTCTTTGCATACCCCACTGAATACGTGCGGACGCCTAGCAGCGGATTACTGCATTTTGACGCCGTCTTATGATGTATCTTCGACCATGACTGAGAAGGTGGCGGAGCGCGGTATGCCGCTGTTTCGTCTCGATGAAAGGGACTATCAGATCTTTTCAGGCCACTCAATGGGGGCGCCGATGGTGGCTGCAACTCTGGCTTTGATGGAAGAGAAAAATCAACGCAGCGGCTACGGATACGACATGAAGATTTTGGTGCAAATGCTTAAAACCAGCGCCAATAGACAGTTTCCAAATTACGATCGCGTTAAACACGGTTGGGGCATGCTAGACGTAACGGCCGCACTTGAAGCAATGGACAGCGAGGCTACGGAGAGAGATGCTGCCAAGAGAGAAGACTCTGGTAGCCACAACAGACGCATGCCAGACGGAGATGTTACACACGTGGCGAACGAAACGAGCTAACCCTGTGTTTCAGTTGAGCCCCCCTATTAATTACACCCAGCAAGAAATCGTAGTTAATCTCGTTCGCCGGCAACGAGCGAGTCATTCACTCGCATGAGGTCAGCTTAGAGCTGATAGTCGCTCGGTGGTGCATACACCCGGGGTAGTCGATTTTGGTCGTTCCGATCAGGAATGAGCAAGCCGGCTTTGGCAAGTGCGGCAAATAATATTGGCTCAGCGTTGCTAGGCCAACCTGCAGCGGCTGCATGCCAACACTTCGCACAAACTTGTAAACGATAGCTTGGGACGTCGATTGACGAAGCGGCTTTGCATAATGCACAACCAGCGGTCTGGCTATCTCTGCGCAATCGCTTTAATCCAAATACTTATCGGTGACGGCACCTTCACTTGCTGAACTCACTTGTTGGGCGTACTTAGCCAATATCCCACGTCGGGTATATGGCTCGGGTGCCTGCCAAGCAGCGCGACGACTTTCCAGTTCGGCATCGCTTACATGCAACTTGATTTCGCGAGCTTCGGCGTCAATTGAAATCGTGTCGCCGTTTTCAATTAACGCGATCGGCCCGCCCAGTGCCGCCTCCGGTGTCACGTGCCCAATAACGAAGCCGCGCGAGCCGCCGGAAAATCTTCCGTCAGTAAGCATTGCGACATCTTGAGACAGCCCCCGGCCGTTGATGGCACTGGTAGGACTGAGCATTTCTCGCATGCCAGGCCCACCTCGCGGTCCTTCATACCGCAGCACGACCACATCACCTTTCTGCACATCACCAGCCATAATTGCTTGCATCGCTGCTTCTTCGCCATGGAAACAGCGTGCTCGGCCTGCAAATGTCAGACCCTCATGGCCGGTAATTTTGCCTACCGCGCCATCTGGTGCCAGGTTGCCACGAAGGATGACCAAGTGACTGTCCTTTTTGATCGGGTCAGCGAATGAGCGAATGATTTTCTGATCAGCGGGATAGTCGGCCACCGGCGCGAGGTTCTCGGCTAGTGTTTTGCCTGTCACAGTGAGACAGTCGCCGTGCAAAAGGCCTTCGTTGAGCAACATCTTCATTAACGGTTGAATACCACCGATTTCAATCAACTCACTCATCGTATACTGACCAGCTGGACGCATATCCGCTAGTACTGGTACGCGTTGACCGATACGCGTGAAGTCATCCAGAGACAATGGAATGCTTGCTGCGTGAGCGATGGCTAACAGGTGTAATATGGCGTTGGTAGAGCCTTCTAGCGCGATAGAAATGGTAATGGCGTTCTCGAATGCTTCTAGGCTTAGCATGTCGCTGGGTTTCATGCCGCGTTGCACCAGTTCGGCCACCGCCGCGCCGGCTTGATAGCTGTCTTGGCGTTTGGCGTCACCGACGGCATTTTGCGCGGAGCTATTTGGCAGTGATAAGCCCAATGCCTCGATAGCTGAAGCCATCGTGTTAGCGGTATACATGCCACCGCAAGACCCTGGGCCAGGGATCGCCGTCGATTCAACCTCTTTAAGCTCGAGGTCAGACACGGTACCGGCGGCATGTCCACCAACGGCTTCGAACACGGAAACGATATCGCGCTTTTGTTCGCCGGGCAGGATGGTGCCGCCGTAAACAAACACGCTGGGGCGATCGAGTCTGGCCATAGCAATTGCGCAAGCCGGCATGTTCTTGTCACAGCCACCAATAGCGACAAAGCCGTCGAATCCTTGTGCCCCTACAACAGTCTCGATCGAATCGGCAATGACTTCCCGTGAGACCAGTGAATAACGCATCCCGGGCGTGCCCATAGAGATTCCGTCAGATACGGTGATGGTGTTGAACAACACCGACTTTGCGCCAGCTTCGTCAGCACCCATCGCGGCGGCGTCAGCCAAAGTATTAATGTGCATATTGCAGGGAGTCACCATGCTCCAAGTAGAGGCGATCCCGATCTGTGCTTTTTTAAAATCTTCTGGTTTGAATCCGGTGGGATATAGCATTGCACGGCTCGGCGCTTGCTCCACACCATCCACCACGATAGAGCTATACGGGCGAGGTACATCGTTATCGTTATCGTTAGGCATCATTTTTTCCTTCTGCGTAAGCGGTCTAGCTAGTCTAAATTTAAATACAAAATTTTGGCGCCGCGCTGCCAATTATAGGCCGCCTGCTTTGAATCGCTGAGTTTGGCTACATCGGCTTCAGTAAATCCTTGTTGCAGAAACCAATCTTGGGACTGCGTGGTCAGTGCGAATAAACGTGTTGCAGATAACGTGAGCGCGCGCTGTTTTGCTGCCGCGAGCAATTGTTCGCCCAGGCGCTTACCGCTAGTCCCTTCGGTCAGCCTAGCCGCAGTGTCACGAAAGCGCTCATGTACCGCTAAACAGGCGAGTTCTGCATCCTGCTCGGATGGATAAACGGCGCAACAGCCGGCGACAATGCCGTCGGTTTCAGCAACTAAGAACTGGTCAATTTCTTGTTCCAGTCGATCCCGCGAACGTTTAACAAGAATGCCTTGCTCTTCTAGCGGCCTGATGATTTCTACGATTGCCGAAATGTCTTCAAGGTTAGCAGGTCGTACCGATTCGACTTGATTTGGAACAACTTGAGTGCCGCTACCTTCTGCGGTAAATAGTTCCTCAAGTAGGGCACCGTCCAGAGTGCAAGAAATGAGATGGCCTTTCCCAACCCCACCACTTACTGCAGCTGTTAGAGCGTTAAGATGCCTTTGCGTTGTTTCGGAAAAATGGCTCAGATACGCGGGCGCAGCGGCTGTGGTTAATGTGCTTATGGCCTGCTCGCTGGCATCGACAAGCCCGGCTTCGTGGCTGAATACCACCAGCTTGTCAGCGCCTAAAGCCTGGCTGACGCTAGACGCAAGATCTTCTGCAACCAGGTTAAAAGCTTGGCCACTTGTTGAAAACCCTAACGGCGGCAGCAATACGATAGCGCCTTGATCAAGCAGTTGATTGCAGAGCGCGGCGTTGAATTTACGCATGCGTCCGGTCAGTAAATGATCTACCCCAGCGATGACTCCAATGGGTTGCGCGGTCACCAGGTTGCCTTGCACAACATCTATATCCACATTATGTAGTGGCGTATTGGGTAACCCGGTTGAAAACAGCGCCTGCAATTTTGCCGCTTGCTGGCCACAGGCCGCTGTAATCACATCTATAGCCGTTGGATCTGTGACACGTCGGTGTTCATGTATTTTGGATTTGGGTAACAGGGCTGCGACTTGCGGCCGAACACCAAAACTCAACACAAGTTTTACGCCGAGCACATGTAGCAGCGCCAAATCGTGCACGATGTTGGTCAGATTAGTGTGGTCCAGGATTTCGCCACCCAACACGACTACGAAGGTTTTGCCTCGATGGGCGCGAATATAGGGCGTTGAGCCTCTAAACCAACTGGTGTAATCGGACGTGCTCATGGCTGCATACAAAAACGTTGGATTGCGGTGATTAAGGCTTGCTGGGCCGCTTCCACTTGCTCTTTGGGCAAATACTCATTTGGCTGATGCGCCTGATCAATGCTGCCCGGGCCAAAGACAATGGTCTCCATCCCCAGCGACTGATAGAAATGCGCTTCAGTACCAAAGGCGACCGTGCCTCCGGTTTGTCCTGAGCAATTACTGAGCGTTTGCAGTAAAGCGCTGCTCTGTGGTGTTTCAAAAGCAGGGATCGGCGGATAAATTGGCATGAACTTCGCGACAACGCCATGACGTTCACCAACTACTGCGACGATTTTTTCAATGTCGCCGCAAATGATGTCGGCATCCATACCGGGCAACAGACGCAGGTCGAACTGCAGTTCGGCGTGGCCACAGATACGATTGGGATTGTCGCCTGCATGCAGACAGCCCAAGTTAAGCGTTGGTTCAGCAACGTCAAAGTGCGGGTTGTTGAAGGTCTGCGAGAGCCGTAGGCGCAGGTTAATCAGTTCCTGCATGATTGCATGCATCGCATCCAATGCGTTGCTACCAAGACTTGGGTCCGATGAGTGTCCCGACGCCCCTTGGACGGATATGGTCAACATGGCGACACCTTTATGCGCAAAAATAGGTTTTAACCCGGTGGGTTCGCCGATAATTGCATAGTCCGCCTTGGGCCGACCTTGTTCGAGCAAATAGCGCCCGCCTGCCATGGACGATTCTTCATCCGATGTCGCGATCAGCGTGATTGGCGCGACCAGCTTTTTGGCGTCGATCGCCGCTGCCGCTTGCAGGGCAACCGGGAAAAAGCCTTTCATATCGCAGCTGCCCAAGCCGTAGTAACGGGTGTCAGTTTCTTTGATGGCAAAAGGATCAGATTCCCACAGAGCCTCGTCGCAGGGCACTGTATCTGTGTGTCCCGCTAGGACCAGACCGCCAGGACCGCTGCCAAGTGTGGCCATCAGGTTAGCTTTATCAGGTCGGTTTGGGAGCGGCATGAGTTCGGTCGCAAAGCCCAGTCCGTCTAGCCAATTCGCCAGATGTTCGAGCACGCGCAGGTTGCTCCGGTCTATGTCAGGCGACACGGAGCTTACGGACGGCTCAGACACCAGATGACTCAGCATGGCATCGAAATTGGGCAATTTTTTCATTGATCTTGATGTCTAAGTAATTTCGCCGGTGCAGCTAGTCTGCGGCATGATCGGCAGTTTAACGCCCGCGTACATGATGTGCACGGACGCAAGTGTGGAGAGATTGCATTGTTAAAAAGTCTCAATGGTCTTTGTCGATACTAATAGTGCGATGCTAAAGGGATGTTCCGATTGATTGATCAGTCGCGGTGACATTTCTTTGCTTCGATGAACCGGGTCAACGACATGCTCGCTCGGCACTTGTGCATGAATTGGGAGCTGGACGGGGGGTCGGACGGGGAACTGGACGGGGGCTGGACGAGACAGTGGATGAGGAAGTGAGCCGTCAGTAAAAACCGGCTTCGCCAGGTGGGCGCGTTTTGAAACGTCTATGACTCCACAGATATTGCTCCGGCGCGTGTCTGATCTGGCTTTCGATAAGCGCGTTCAGACGCTCGGCATCAACATTTGCGTCATCACTAGGAAAATCCTCCAGCGCGGGACTAAACACTAGTTCCCAGGTGCCCGTTTTTGTATCGCGTATATGGCGCAACAAAATAATCTTGGCTTGAGTGGTCTTGGCGATTCGGGAAGTCGCTGTAATCGTCGCAGCAGGGACCCCAAAGAAAGGCGTAAAAGTTGCGTGTTTTGCGCCGTAATCCTGGTCTGGTAGGTACCAGACTACGGCACTGCGACGCAGTAGCTTGTACACGCGACGCATGTCGTTTCGGTCGATGATATGGTTGGCGAAGCGGTTGCGGCCTTCTCTTTGCAGCCTCTCGAGCAGCGGGTTTTTGTTGACGCGATAGGTCGCCCCGAGATCAAAGTGCTTACCTAAGATCGGAGCCAGAATATCCAGGCTGGTGAAGTGGCAGCCGATTAACAGCACACCGCTGCCATCGGCTTGGGCTGCGTGAACATGTTCCAAACCCTTTAGCACAAAGTTCGATTCAAGATCGCGCCCCGGGTTTAACCAAATGATGGTCGCTTCCAGTATGCCGATTGCGGTGTGACGAAAGTTCTCGACGACAAAAGCGCGTTGCTCGGCAGCGCTTAAATGTGGAAAACACTTCGCGATATTGACCTCGCAAATGTGGCGGCGACGCGGTGACAGGACCAGCATGAGATTGCCTAGAAACCCACCTAATACAAAAATCCATTGCAGCGGCAATCGACTAATAATCCACGCTAGTGGTATGACCGGAGCGGTCAACAAAATACTTAACCAAGCAGAGCGTTTGCGGTTAGCCAATGCGACAGGTATCCAAGGCAGTGTGGCGCGATGATACCCCACGGCCGTTAGCCTGCGAATCATTTCGCGAGGCTTGGCTATGCTATGCTTTGCCGCCAATCAGAAGCTATAAGAACGCTATACACCGATATGTCCGTCGATTCTTGCAAAGTTCTAGTTTTAGGCGATTTGAGCTACCCCTCAGCGCCGCGACAGAGCAGTCTTGGCATGATTGAGTTGATCAACGCCTGCCAGCGCCTGGGCGCGAGCTGCACGGCAGTGACCTATGTGGGTGCCGACGAGCTCGGTGCCGCTGTCATCGCAGAGTTAGCAGCAATGCAAACAACCACTGACATTATCCAATTGCAGGATTGGCAGACGGTTACCGAGGAGCGGTTGGCTGGTCTGGATCGTGACGCGACCGATCAATTGGGCATTCCATTTAGCACTCGAGGCGAATGCTTGGCTCACCTCACAAACCGCGCTGAGAAACACCTTACTGACGCCGATCTTCTAATTGTTGTGGATGAAGGACTCGGCGCGGTAAGCGGCACCGAGGCGCTGGGATTTTTGGCATCCCGTGCGGGTGCCTCGAGTTTGGTGGTGAGGCGCGTTTTTGCATCGGACGAAGCAGCTAAGGAATATCTGCGAGTGGATAAGGTGCTGCCTTCCATACAGTCAGCCGCTATTATGACCTGGCTTACTCAGATGCTCGGCCCGCTTCAGGAACGTGCCTGAATCAGTGCCTGGCATAGCGTCTAGCAGACCGCTAATCCCCAGCGCTGCGCGTCGTAAAGCGGCACTGGCTGTTTATCAAGTTCTCGCCACGCTTGCATGGCCCTTGGTTTGGCTCCGCTTGTTGTGGCGCAGTCGCCGCGAACCCGCCTATCGCAAACGCGTTCGCGAGCGGCTGGGAATTATCCCCGCCGCTATTCCTCGTGATGCATTGTGGATACATGCGGTTTCCGCTGGTGAAGTAATAGCGCTGGCGCCGTTATTGGACCCGCTAGCAAAAACGCATGCCGACCAAGCAATTCTGGTGACTACCACGACGCCTTCGGGGTCGGCCCAAGTGCAGCGCTTATTCGCGCATCTTCCGAATGTTGCACACTGCTACGCGCCTTATGACAGTCCAGGAGCCGTGCGGCGATTTTTGACACGCGTTAGACCTAAGCTGTTGGCTCTGGTTGAGACCGAGCTTTGGCCTACTCAGATTCAACAGGCGTCTGCTGCGGAAATTCCTATTGTACTGCTGAATGGACGTTTGTCCGAACGCTCTGCGGGCCGCTATCTGCGTTTGCCCAGCTTAACCTTCGACTTGTTCGCTAAGTTAAATGCGGTAGCCTGCCAGGCAGAGGCACATCGATCGAGATTTCTGAGCTGCGGGGTTAGTGAAGAGAGAATATTTGTTAGCGGTTCGATTAAGTTTGATGCCCAGATACCGCAAAATCTTGCAGAAGTCACCGAGCGCTTCGCACACTTTTTTAACTCGGTACCAAAAGTTTGGATGGCGGCGTCCACGCATGCGGGTGAAGAGGCGCACATTCTCGCCGCGCATTCGCGTTTGCAAACACAGTTTTCCGGTCTTTGCTTGATCCTGGCACCGCGCCACCCGCACCGATGTAACGCAATAGTCAAGCAGATCACAGAGCATGGGTTTAGCGTCAGGCGGAGCAGCGAGATTGCGCCGGACACCAAACCTGCCGATGTGTTTTTAGTAGATGAACTGGGTCTTTTGCTGCCGCTGTTTCCGAGTGCAGCAGCAACCTTTTTGGGTGGTAGCCTCGTTCCACATGGTGGCCACAACCCAATCGAGCCGGCGTTAATGCAGACGCCTTTTATCAGCGGCCCACATATCCATAATTTCGCTGACATTTTCGCCGAGTTTCCAGCTGACTGCGTGTTGGATGAGTCTACAGATCCGGCGGATTACGGTGCCGCCTTAGCTGCAGTGATAGCAGTCCACATAAATGATGCGTTGTATCGTAAGAGGCGAGGGCAGGCGTTGTTGGCTGTGGTACAGCACAATCGTGGGGCAAACGACCGCCAAAAACTTTTGCTTGAAGAAGCAGCTGCTCTGACGAGCACAGCTTTTCTCACTACTAAGGCGTAGCGACCATAGACGTCGGTTGGCCAACAAGGTGCACCGCTGATGAGTAGCTGCGCGGTATCCGAGCAGTTGGTCGAGACGTAGACCAGCAATATCCAGAATCCTGTATATGATTCGTAGACCCGATGCAGGGGCCAAAGCACGCTTCGTAGAACGCTATCGAAGCCCGGCCAAGCCGAGCTTACTAGCCGCCGCTGCTTGGCTGGCGTCCCGTCAGTGAGAAAATTCTGACGACGGGATTTTCTGCGTCTGTGAACAGATTCAGTTGCTCTAGATCCGTAGCAGACAAACCGCCTGTCGCTTGTCGCAATCGCATCAGGTTGAGCACGTAGTTGTAACGCGAATCCGCATAATCGAACTGCGAGCCAAACAGGCGTTGTTGCGCCTGCAGTACGTCGACAATGTTACGCGTGCCAACTTCATAGCCCGTCTCTGTAGCGTCTAACGCCGACTGTGCCGATTTGATTGCCCGCAGGCGTGCTTTTACGCGAACCACGTCTGTGGTTACGGAAAGGAACAGGTTGCGCGTGTCTCTGGTGACCGTCAGCTGTTGGTTGCGTAATTGCTCCTCAGCTTGGGTGACCCGCGCGCTTGATTCACGATTGCGGGAACGGGTGAGTCCGCCCGCATAGATTGGCATGGTGATTTGTACACCGTAGACAGTAGTGTCCGTGGTGTCAGAGTTGAAAAAGTTCGCGCCGCCGGACACGTTATGACTTTGGGTGGCAGTGGCGGCAATTGTGGGTAAGTGCTCTGAGCGTTTTGAATTGACATCCTTGCGGCTCGCGGCGAGTTGTTCTGCCGCTGCGCGAATGGCTAAGTTCGAGCTCAGCGCGGTATCGACCCAGGCCGATTCATCAAATGGATCGGGATTTACGATGGGCAGGGTCTCACTTAACCGGTCCAGGCGCTCAAAAGAGCTGCCAGTTAATGTGGTTAGGGTTTCGAATGCAATTTCCAAATCGCTAATGGCCTGAATGCGGCGGACTTCAGTGTTATCAAAGGCAGCTTGTGATTCCAACACATCCGTAATCGCGACCAAGCCCACTTCGAAGCGTTGTTGCACCTGCTCTAGCTGCCGCTGCACGGCGGTGACTTCAGCGTTAGTCGTATCTAAACGGTCCTGTGCTCGCAAGACATTGAGGTAAGCCTGGAGTACGCGCACGATCAGGTCCTGTCGCTGTGCTTCTAACTCAAATTCGGCTGCCCTAACGCTCGCCTTAGCGCCACCAAGTGCAAACCAGCTAGGCATATCGAACAAAGATTGACGTAGCTGTGCGTTCCAGCCGTGGCTGAAGAATTTTTCAGATGGTATTGCTTGGCCGGTGGCGAGAGTCGCGCCAGGCAGGTCGCGCGTGGTCTCAGATCGATTGGCGCTACCGGTTACGTTTGGCAGCAGTCGTGCTCGGGCCTGCGGAACGCGTTCTCGGGTTGCAGCGAATGACGCCTGGGCTGCGGCTAGTATCGGATCGTTGTCGCGGGCATTTTGATAAACGCTAACCAAGTCCTCACCGAAAGCACCATGGCTGGGCAAAAGCACAAGCGTTGCAAGCGTCAAAGCGATCCACAAACTTGGCCATAAAAGGGGCTTTGGTGTTATCGAAGTTAGTAGCATCTACAGTTCCTTTACAACTGGTCTGGCGAGTCTTTCCGACGCAAAGATCACGAGCAAGACTCGCTCTCATTTTGGTGAGTTATACGCGATTCCGTTCATCTATTATACGCGTTGCCATCGCCGCAATTGTCGCGGCAAGCACATTGCTCTCCGGCGGGTCATTATAGGGTGAAGATGGAGGCCGTGGTGGGTAGTTATGCGCCGATGTTATATAAGGTATAAGAACGTTTTGTGATATCGGTGTTTCGGCAATTGGCGTAAACGCCATATGGCCTCCACGCTTTAAAACCAAGGTAGAAAAATGTCCGCAGCGTTGGGATTAGCCTTGCGCAATGTTTGAAAGATTCGAGCGGCAAAGTTGTCGACATGCCACCCTTAAATTGTGCGATCATCTTGGCAACGCTGGCCAATGTGGCAAACAGCGTCCAAGCTGATTGGTTTCAGCGAGCAAGAGTAAAGGAATAGGCTCCAGCGAAAAGACTCCAGCGAAAAG
>MDTB01092158.1_pt1 | contig 23537 bp, 19 predicted proteins | sample 811161 | NCBI WGS metagenome assembly MDTB01 (sample SAMN05326650, study PRJNA326480) | marine metagenome | isolation source: seawater | place: Mediterranean Sea | collected 2009
AATATGGAAACCATATTACTGTGACAATTCTGAAGAAATAATACTTGAAGATGGTGAGGGAATCGAACAAGAAGAAGCAACATACACTTATGAACGATCATTAGTCAAAAAAGGTGTCTTTCTTCAAGAAGATAATGACTCACGAAGTTTTCTCACAAACAGCGGCTTCGGTGGAATTGCATTAGAAGAAGATGTAACACCTTACACTAATGCGGCTATCAAACAAAATCATTTAAACATCATTGTTCATAATAATCTCAATGACACACAAATAGCAACTTATACACAAGCTGTGTCTAATAGTGCAATATCAAAAAGAAATCTTATACTATTAGAAAATGGTACCGAACGAGATGTTTGCGGCCAAACATAAAAAAATTCAAATAAACCCTTGACAATACCAATACAGTCTGTTATATTAAAAGTATAATTAATGATGAGGTTATAATATGAAAATTCAAAAAGAAATCAAAGACATCAAGTTTGCAACCGTAGAGTTTGGTTATGATACCACTATGGAAGTTTCTGAACCAATCGTGATGGCTTCTGCCGCTGGTTGGTATGTCGGTAAAATCTGTAAGGGTGAGTATTGTATCGAACCTTACGATAGGTACACAGAGTACTTTGCAACGCCTGAAGAGGCAAATGTTGTTCTTACAACACCAATGAAACAAGGAGGGTTCGCATATGACTGATATTATAGATGAAAATCGACTCCGAGTTCGCCTGAAAGTTGAAGATTTACAAGAAAAGTTATCAGACGCTCTAAAATTTATTAATCAAGCAATAGACGCTCAACAATCGCTTCCGTATGTTGAAGGTCTTGACACGCTTCAAAAAGTTACCAAAGTCAATATACAAACAGCTATCGACTATGGAAAAGAATTAGAGGATTTGACCAATCAAGTTCTCATTTCACAAGGAGCACCAGTTCACGCTAAAGAACAATCAAAAATTGATAATAATCATCACCATGAAATAGATAGCAATCTTATGAGGACTAGTATATGAACTTTGAAATGAAAATTCTAAAACTTAGAACCGATTATTCGTATTATACACCAAAGCTTGGTAGACATATTCATAGATACGAATTAACATGGGGTTCAACCGAGATGGAGTGTATGGACAGATTTGATGTTCTTGTTAAACGTAAATATCCTTATATAGAGTGTTATACAGTTGATAACATGGAGTTTACGCTGTGCTAACGGAAATCTGGCTTAAGGCCCTTCTAGGTGTCCTTATAGGTCTATTAGTCTACCAGTTAACCTTTGGCGATATCACCGATTTCTTTCGATAATATGGGATAAAATGGGAAACTTTGGGATTTGCGACCACTTTTGATAAATGGTTAAAAAAACATTAGGTTGTTGTGTTTAAAATCCTCGGTGTATCGGCAAAAATTTTAAGATATATGAGAAAAAAATCAAAGAATAACCAAAAAGACCCTTGACAAACTCTAAAAGACATGGTATAATAACTTTGTTAGTATGCAGAGATATAACTTAAAGGTCAGTTAAGTTTAGCCTATTTCTTAACAAAGACCTTGACAATGTTTATCAGAGATGTTATACTAAGATTATCTTTGGTGAAGTTCCAGAGATACCGCCGAGAAGAGATTAAGGTGGGTTGGACAACAGAACCATTCGGTGAAAGTTCCATGATAATGGTGTTGTAATGTGTGTTCTCTTCTCGGCCCCCCTGCCTTAAACTGGCAAGGACAAGGTAATCTATAAATGCAATAAAGATACGGAGGTATATATGCTAAGTAAAATTTTTGAGTTCCTAGACGATCAACGAATAAAATACGGAGAGGGAACAGAGTGGGATTTAGATTACGGCAAACTGCTGATAATCGGTCTGTTGTTGTATTTGAGTTTTTTCAAAGACTATGGAATCTAAATATAACAAGGAGAAGAAGAATGAAGTTTAATCCAAAAGAAGCAATGTATAGACAATTATCGTGGTTTGGTTTACTGACACTACTTGGACTTGTGGTTGCAAACACACCTGGGTGTACACCGCCAGCTCATGCTTATACAGCGTGTCCAAACTTTGATTGTACTCAAAGTAATAATGGACAGGGTTTGCAGAGTAATAATAATTATAATAATCAAACCTATCAGCATAATGGTACAATACATAATACTGTTCAGAATCAGAACACACCATATGAACCATTTCCAATCATTAAGATACACGAACATGGTATCACTCCATGTTGTATGAAAGGATATCAGATAACAGACCATTATAAGAATGTTATTCAAAAGAAACCAATCATAAAGAAGTTGTGTACAAAAGGAAAGAATCAATTGTTGGGTGCGATTATCGGTGGAGCTCTAGGAAAAGAAGCAACCGATGGTAAAGATGCAGGAGCGCTCATGGGTGCATTGATAGGAAATGAGATTGCAAAGAATCAAGAGAATTGTCAGAATGAAGTTGTCGGTCATACACAAGAGATGTACCGACAGTATTCACACAGTTCTATTCACTTCTGGTACAAAGACAATTGGTACAAGATAGATTTTCAAAGAGAGGATAGATAGATGGATGTTTTAGCAATTTGGAATGAGTTAACCTATGGAGATGGCATACTGTTTTCTCTATGGATAGGGGTAATGTATTTCGCCAAATGTTGGATTGATCAACGATTTAGAGATTGATATGATTAGTCTAACAGAACAAGCAAAAGAATATCTCACCACTATGACAGACTTTAAGGGAAAGAAGTACGCCCATCTTACTGTCAGTGGTGGAGGGTGTTCTGGCTTTACATACAAATGGAATATGACGGACACCGATAATGAGGGTGTCCTCATAGATGATGTTTTAGTGTTAGACAGAATGGCAGAGATGTATGTCATAGGATGTACAATAGATTACGTTAAAGAATTTGGAGGCAGTTACTTAAAGGTTATCAATCCTAATGCAACTGCTCAATGTGGGTGTGGGGATAGTTTCGGTATATGAACGCTATACACGAACACAAGATAGTCCGAACAAAGGAAGTGATGTGCGAGAACGATCACCCAAGAGTCTATTATAAAATCAATAAAGACGGATTTGCAATCTGTGGATATTGCAATGTTAAATTTATTTACTATGGAGAGAAGAATGAAAATGCATGAACAAAAATATTGGGGTCACAAACTGTGGCAAACGGATTTCAGTACAAGTAACTGGGTTGATAGAAAAAACTGGGCAAGTATTCTTGTTCCGTATACAATAGGTATACTGATTGGCTTTCTGTTTGCTGAAGTTCTACGGATAATCTTTTAGTGTCAACGCTTTGGAAAAAGAATCCGTACTTTGATATGTTCACTGGTAAGAAAACGGGTGTAACCCTAGCGAGCGAAAATCGTCTGAAGTTTACGGAGTGGCTGCCGTTTTATCATTTTAATATTCTTGAAGAAACTATGAATATCGAAGTGGAACGAAAGCTCACAGGTCAGAAAGTTCCTTTGCATATTGATTTGAAGTTATCCATATTGGAAAGTCGAGATGAACAGAGTAAGAAAACAAATGTCAAAGCACATATGACCTCATGGAAAATGCACGAGGAAAATGAGGGATTTAAAGCAAGAGGGGGTTTTACTCGGTTAAATCATTTTAGAGATAAGAAGTTCAAAGACAAACACGAGTCGTTTAAATGGATAGCCGAGCGAGCGATTCAATTTGCGATTGACTATGATGAAAAAGGAAGGCAAGCAACAATGCAGGCCTGCCGTCTAATTCCTAGAGATGTTTGGGGAGTTATCTATCGTAAGGGAGAGTTCTCTCTATCACACAATCATTATCCATCAGCATGGTCGTTTGGATATTACATTCAAATGCCAAAAGGTTCAGCACCTGTACTATTTCCTGGCGCCGACCAAACGATCTATCCTAAAGAAGGTGATATGATAGTTTTTCCTGGCTGGGTACAACACGAAGTACCTGCGAATAAAACCGAAGAAGAACGAATTATGATTGCAGGTAATATCATTCATGAGTATGGAATCTTTCATAAAGATGGAAAAGAGTTAATGGAAACAAAGAATGTTACTTAGTTCTATAAAAAGTATTGATACATTTCATGAGCCATGGACTCATCATATTTTTAGAAATGCATTAAGTATAGAACAAATCAAAGAAGTTCAAAATGCTAACGTCATTGGATATACTATGAAAAAGAATGATGGAACACGATCTGGTCAGAAAGATCAGAACAATGCATTTAGAGAATACATTACAAAAGATAATTGTGATGACTATCCACACTTATTAAGTCTTGTAACAGAATTACAATGCAAGTGGTTAAGAAATATTATATCAGAATTGACACAAACAAACTTAGAGAAGTCTTGGGTTCGTGTTGAGTTGTTACGAGATACAAATAAGTTTTGGTTGAAACCACATATTGATATACCAGAGAAACTTGTATCGTGCATGATTTATATTAATCAAACAGATGAAGATATGAATCTTGGAACAGATTTATATAATAAGAATAAAGAAGTGATTAAGACAATACCCTTTGAGCATAACTTAGGATTTATGTTTAATGGACAAAATGCATTACACGGATTAGAACGTAAAAAGAATATTAAAGTAGATAGAAGAGGATTACAAATAAATTATGTTAACTTTGAAACAGACTGGCCAGTTACTTGAGAGTTGACAATGTAATTATTATATGTTATTATTAATTTTAAATGTGAGAAAACTTTATGACAATGCATCTACTACCAGTATTTTATACAACAACAAATTTTAAATCAAGAAAAAAGAAAAGAAAGGTAACCGATAAAGAAAGGTTACTGCAAGAGAAACACGATAAGTTTCTGACAAAGATGGGTGTCAAGAAGAACTACAAGAGAAAGGCCACCCCCCTAAAATATGATGGCCCTAAGCTTGAACTTCCTAGAGTAGTAGATACGTCTACCTGGCTTCCTTGTACAAAGAATACTAAACCTGAGTTAACAACTAATGTTGTTGTAGGCCAAGCGTATAACAAAGGTAATCTTGTTGTGTTATCAAATAGTGAAACAAAGGATTCCTCAACTGGCAAAAGACGATAAAAAATATTTGATTACTGGTGGGTGTAGTTTTACAAACAATGAGTTTGTAAATTTTGTACAATGGCCAGAGATTACTGCAGCTAAGTTAGGACTTCAACTTATTAATACTGCACGATCTGGTGATGGTAATCAAAGAATTTATCACAATGTATTATACGAAGTTCTAAAACATAATCCCAAAGATATAATTGTTATTATTGCTTTTTCGGATTTTGTTAGATTAGAATTCATGTTAGAAGATTATGATAGGTCTGGTCATAAAAAATTAAAAGAGATTGAAAAGACTATCTTAGAAGATGATGATAATATGATAGAGTGTATTGATGAGTTATCAAAACAATCTTTACATTATATGATTTCTTTACAAAGTATTTTTAAAGAACTAAATATAGAATATTATTTTACACAAGCAATTTATCCTTATCCAACTGCTTTTAATTTTCCTAATCTTGTAGATAAAATTATTGCAACAAATATAATTAACACACCCTTAATAGATACATCTAGATTTTTAGGTTGGCCTATAATGAAAAGACTAGGTGGATTTACTTTTAACGATAAAGTAAAGACTTACGGAAACTATAACATCTCAGAAACAGACTTTCATGTTAACGCCGAAGGTCAGAAAGTGATGTCAGACATAATGTATAATTTCATATAAATCTCCTTATAAATAATACGAGGAGTGTTGTATGGACAATTACAAAATGGGCCAAGATGGCTTCATATGGTTTGTTGGTGTTGTAGAAGATAGAAATGATCCATCAAAACTAGGAAGAGTTAAAGTTCGTTGCCTAGGTTTTCACACAGAAGATTTAAATAAAATTCCAACAGATGACTTACCTTGGGCTCATGTTATGCACTCAGTAACAGACCCGTCTATGCAAGGTATGGGAAGCACGCCTTCATTTCTTGTCGAGGGTGCTTATGTCATAGGATTTTTTCGTGATGCAGCTGAGAAACAACAACCTGTTATTATGGGTTCGTTACCTGGTTATCCTCAAACAGTTGCAAATACAGAAAAAGGTTTTAACGACCCTAATGGTGTCTTTCCAAAAAATCCAGCAAACTACGGACACGATTTAAAAGAGTCAGATGTAAATAGACTGGCAAGAAACGATACCGATCAAGCACATACTGTTGTCACAACAAAAGATTCTACAAGAACAGAAAAGGTTGCTGTTGCAAATAGCACCACAACTTGGGATGAACCTAAATCTGCATACGCAGCTGTCTATCCAAACAATCATGTATATGAAACAGAGAGTGGTCATATAAAAGAATTTGATGACTCAGTAGGAACAGAAAGAATACATGAGTATCATAGAAAAGGAACATTCTATGAGATTGATGCAATGGGAAATAAAGCAACAAGAGTTGTTGGAGATAATTATGAAATCATTGCAGGGTCAGATTATGTTAATGTTAAAGGAAGTGCAAACCTAACTGTTTCAGAAACTTTAAATATTAAATCAAAAAATTTAAATATTGAGGCTGAAACAGTTACAGAAAAATATACTACGAAAACAGAAACAGCAACAACAGGTAATATAACATATACTGGTGGAGATGTCAATGCCTCTAATATTAGTTTACTAGGTCATCAACACAAAGATAATGCTGGTTTAGCTGCAGCTGCAACTTCTGTACCACTTGGAGGAACGTCAGCAGAATCACTTACAATTATAGATGGTAGTGCAATAGATGGTTCAACAACAACAGTGGTACCAAGTGAAGTAACAAACACAGGCACAACAGGTTCAATAACTACAGATGATTTGCCCTCCGATTTAAATTTAGCAGGAACTACCACAGTAGATGATTTAACAGCAAGTGATGATATTACTTTAAAATCAGATTCGGCAGTTTTAGGATTTGGTTCAGATAGTGACACAACTTTAACTCATGTTGCTGATACTGCACTATTATTAAATAGTTCCAGACAATTACAGTTTGGTGATAGTGGCACATACATTCACCAATCAGCAGCTGGTGTTTTAGATTTAGTATCTGATACAGAGATAGAGATTAATGCTACAACAATAGACATGAATGGTGCATTGGATGTTTCTGGAGATATTGATGTAGGTGGTAATATAGAATTAGGACACGCATCAGATACCACTATATCACGATCAGCATCAGGTACAGTTCAAATAGAAGGTAATACAATAATTACTACAGCAAATGCTGACACACCTGCAACAGTATCTTCATCAAGTGAAGTAGATCATGTTTTGGTAAATGACGGTGGTGTTCTAAAAAAATCAACAGTTAGTAATTTAGGGGTTGCTGGAACGCCAAGTGGTGTTCTTGTTCCGTTTGGTGGAACATCTGCACCATCTGGTTGGTTATTTTGTTTTGGCCAGGCTGTGAGTCGAACTACTTATGCTGATTTATTTAGTGCTATTTCTACTACCTATGGATCAGGTGATGGAAGTTCAACATTTAATTTACCTGATCTTAGAGGTCGAGTAGTAGCTGGTCAAGATGATATGGGTGGAAGTTCTGCTAATAGATTGACTTCTCCAATTAATGGTGATACTCTTGGTGCCACTGGTGGAGATGAGTCCGTGTCCGTGTCTGCTTCTGGGTCAAGTAATTCACATAGTCATACGATCAGCACTCACGGAGCAACAGGTAACCAACTATCGACATCATCAGTAAGTCTTACTTTTTTAGAAAATTTAAGCACAACTGCAAATGTACTTCAACCAACAATAGTTTTAAACTACATAATTAAGACATAGAGGATAACATGGGAATAAATGAAGAGAAATCACAAGGGTTATTAAATTTAACTGATTGGACACAATTGCCTGATTGTGGATTAACAGATGTTTGTATAGCAAATTTTAAAAGTTATAGAGAAAGTTTAAGAACAATACGAAGAACTAATCCTGCTAATCCTACTTTTCCAACTAAACCTAGCGAAGAGTGGAAAAGTTAAATATAAATATTTAGAATTAGGAGTTTATAAATGCCGATATATGACGCTCAATCAACAAATGAGAGTAAACAACAGGCCCGAGAATATGTAGACTTAGATTTGTTCTTTGGAAAAAGGAGTTCAGATTTAGATGTTGCTGTTACTAAAAATGCTCAAGCAGTTAAACGATCTGTAAGAAATTTAATTTTATATAATCAATATGAGAAACCTTTTCACCCAGAAATATATTCTGGTGTTATGGATTTCTTATTTGAATTAGCAACACCTATTACAGCAGAAGCAATAGCAAGAAGAATACAAGATGTTATTAATAACTTTGAACCACGAGCAAAATTAGAATCAGTAAGAGTTATTGCAAAACCTGATACAAATTCTTTTGATGTATCTATAGAATTTTTTGTCATTAATAATCCAACAGAACTTGTAGATATGAGTCTTATGTTAGAAAGATTACGATAATGTCAACCACAGTAAATAAAAAAAGATTAAAAGTTACAGAATTAGATTTTGATGAAATAAAAAACAATTTAAAAACATATATGAAATCACAAGAACGATTCAAAGATTACGACTTTGAAGGTTCTGGTTTAAGTGCATTACTAGATGTTCTTGCATACAACACTCACTATCTAGCATTTAACGCTAATATGTTAGCAAATGAAATGTTTTTAGATTCTGCATCTTTACGATCTAGTATATCTTCTCATGCAAAAATGTTAGGATATGAAACAACATCAGCAAGAGCTCCAATAGCAACATTAAACGTATCTCTTACAACTTCTTCTGCAACAAAAACAATGCCAGCTGGAACAAAGTTTAGTACATCAATAGATGGAACTGCTTATTCTTTTGTAAGTGTGTCAGATGTAACCGCAAAAAATGTAGGTACTACAGTAAACTTTGACAGTTTATCAGTTTATGAAGGTAGTTATGTTACAACAAGATACACAGTTGATTCTACAGATGTAGAACAAAGATTTTTATTAACAGACAATAGAGCAGATACATCAACACTTACTGTAAGTGTAATAAATTCTTCCTCAGACTCAACTACAACAACTTATACAAAGGCAACTGACATTACACAATTAAGTTCAACATCTACAGTTTATTATTTACAAGAAGCAGAGATAGGTAAATATCAAGTTTATTTTGGAGATGGTGTAGTTAGTAAAGCATTAGATGATGGGAATATTGTTTTATTACAATATGTTGTTACGAACAAAACTGCAGCTAATGGTGCAAATTCTTTTACTCCACCTTCAACTATTGATGGTGTTTCTAATATTACAGTAACAACAGTTTCTAGAGCAGTTGGTGGTGCAGAACCAGAATCATTAAATTCTATAAAAACAAATGCTCCACTAGATTATGCATCACAAGGTAGAGCTGTAACATCAAAAGATTTTGAAGTTTATGTTAAAAAACTTTTTGGAAATGCACAAGCTGTTTCTGTGTTTGGAGGAGAAGATGGAAGTTTTGATTCTAGTTTAGGAGTTACATCAACTCCATCATACGGCAAAGTTTATATTTCAATTAAGTCAACAACAGGTGCAAATTTAACATCCTCTGAAAAAACTAGTTTAGTCAATAGTCTTAAATCATATGTTGTTGCATCTATTACACCAGAGATTATAGACCCACAAACAATTTTTTTACGATTAACAACAACATTTAATTATGATTCTAATTCCACAACAAAATCTAATTCTCAACTTGTTACTAATGTTACAGATACTTTGAGAACATATAATACTAATAGTTTACAATCTTTTGTTGGTCAGTATAGAGCGTCTGAGGTTACAAAAAAGATAGATGAAACTGATACATCTATTTTAAATAATACGACCAGCGTCAAGTTATCTATGTTTATAACACCAACATTAAGTACCTCATTATCGTATAATTTAAATTTTAGTAACGCATTACTTAATCCAGAATCTGGGTACCTAGCATCAACTGGTGGTATTCTTTCTTCAACTGGGTTTAAAATTACAGGTAATGATAACGAAATGTTTTTTGATGATGATGGCGCTGGTAACATTCGTATGTATTATTTTGTAGGAACTACAAGAACATATTTTAATAGTCAGGCTGGAACTATAACATATAGTAGTGGTGAAATTAAAATTAATACACTAAACATAGCATCTGTATCAAATGTAGATGGTGCAACGTCAACACAAATAAGACTTATTGTTACACCAAGTGGAAATGATATTGTGCCAGTAAGAAATCAGTTATTAGAAATAGACTTTACAAATAGCACAATAACAGCACAAACAGATACAGCAACAGTAAGTGGTAGTGCAACTACTACTACTTCAACAGGCACAAGCACAACTACTACAGTTACAACTACGAGTGGCTCTACTAGTTACTAGGATTTAAAATGAGTAATAATGACTCAACATTAAAGAATAAACTATCTTCTATAGTTAAAGAACAACTGCCTGATTTTGTTAAATCAGATCATGATTTATTTGCTGATTTCATACAACAATATTATGCTTTCTTAGAAACAACAAAAATGAAAATAAGCACAACTGCTTATTATCTAAAACAAGAACCAGAAACAACATCATACATTTTACAAGAAACCAATAAGGAAGAGTCCGAAAGATTTGTCTTAGAAGAAATAAAACAATTCGTAAACGGAGAAACAATTACGGGTTCTACATCAAAAGCAACGGCAACTGTTGTTGTTGAAAATGCTCGTGAAGGTCATCTTTATGTAACAGGTGATTCAAAATTTGTTACAGATGAAACTATAACAGGTTCTACTTCTGGTGCAACATCTACAATAACAGAGTTAAGAGATAACCCTGTAAGAAACATACAACAATTATTATCATATGCTGATACAGATAATACAATATATGATTTTCTTGATCAGATAAAATATTCTTTTATGAACGCTATACCTAAAACATTAGCATCTGGTGTTTCAAGAAGAAATTTAGTAAAAAGTATTAAAGACTTATATTCTGCAAAAGGAACTAAAGAGGGTCATAAACTTTTTATGAGATTATTGCTTGCAGAAAATTCTGAAATAATATATCCAAATCAATATATGATAAGAATGTCTGATGGTAATTGGAAAGAGAATGTAAAGATAAGAGTTTCATCAACTGGTTCATCTGGGTCAGAAGCATTAAACAAAGTTATTACAGGTGGAACATCTCAAGCCACAGCAACTGTTTCTGATGTTTCAACTTTTCAACAAGGTGTAATATCGGTCATAGAGTTTACAATAGAGGATTATAAGTTTGGTATCAATTTAGATACTTTATCATTAAGTGGGTTTGTATCTGGCGAAACAATTACTGCAACCTCTGTTACAAGTGATACAGAAATATCTTTTACAATTAAAGATATTATTTCAACAACATCAATATCAAATGATGGTATTTTAAATACAGCAAATGAAGATTTAGTAGTAGACTCTTCAAAAGGAAATGGATTTGGTTCAGTTAAAGTTGGTACACTAAATGGTGGAGGTATTAGTGAGGTATTTGTAGATACTGTAGGGAGTGGATATGAAGCTGGAGAGAAAGTATTATTTTCAGGTGGAACGGATATCATACCAGCCGAGGGATTTATTTCGGTTATTGGTGGGGGAATATTATTAGAGTCTGGAACAGATTCTACAGGCACAGGTACAATACTTATAGAATCTGGTTCAGTATTAATAGACGAACCTTTTAATATAGCATTAGAAAGTAAAGAAGTTTTAAATGGACCTTTTTATCTTTATGGAACTGCTGGATTAACTATATCAGATGGAACTGCTCAAAATAGTGCTGGTAAAAGAGGATATTTTTATCCAATTTATTTAACAGAAACCACAGCTAAGGCAGCCGATTCTGATAGTTCTGCCACGGAGCAAACATTTAACGAATTTCCAGGCATTACATTTTATATGCCAGCCTCTACTGCACAACGAGCTGTAGATAATTTAACCACAACTGCAGCTGCATATCAAGAGTACCCAGATAGCGATGTTGATTTATTATTATTAGATAGAACCACAAGTGGTGGTGCTGATGCTGGATTTAATATATTAATGAACAATACCCAAACAAGTTTAGACTTGCATGGTACGGCCACAGATAAATTAGTTTTAGAATATGATACTCTATCTGTGTCAGAAGCAACATCTATTAATAAAATTATATTAACCAACTTTGGACAAGGATATACATCTCTTCCAACAATAACGCCAATAACTTCAGGTGGTTCTAGTGCAAAACTCATACCATTAACTACAGATATTGGTGCAGCCAATTCTTTAAAAATTAATGATGCAGGGTTTAATTATAATACAGGTGACATACCTGACATGACTTTTAACGCACATTTTATTTTAAAAGATGTTACAGGTACTTTTGCTAAAGATAATACTTTGGCTTCAAGTGGTCATACAGGTACTGTCGTTTCTTGGGATTCAACAAATAATTTATTAACAACGACATTTGAAAACGTAGAAAGAATGTTCCAAGAATTTACTGGTACAGTAAACTTACCTTTTGTTACAGAAGAATTAACTGGTACTGTTTTATCAGGTAATGATTTTTTACTTGAAGATACACAAATTATAGAGGGAACATCAAATGATAATATTATTTTAGATGGAACTTCATCTTCTATAGAGTCAACAAGATTTGTTAATTTAACAGTAAAGGTAAAATATTCCACAACCTATAAACAAAATGTTTTTGAAATCAATGGAATAGAAAAACCAAATTTACAATTAAAAGAAGGTTGGACATATTATTTTGATTTATCCGATTCATCTTTATATAATGCGACATCTACTGCGAACCATCAACTTAAATTTTCTTTAACGTCAGATGGAACACATGGAAGTGGAACAGAATACACGACAAACGTAACAAAATCTACTGCTGATATCGCTATTGGAACTTCTGGTGCGTATATTCAAATAGTTATCCCAGAGCCTGGTGGCGATTTATACTATTATTGCGTAAATCATTCTGGTATGGGAAACATAATACAGACTTTACCTAGACTAACTATAATATCAGATGAGAATGATGATTTAGTTTTAGATTCTAGTTTTGCAAATGTAAGTTATATACAAATGGAAAGTGCATCGGCCGATCAACCTTTGCAAAGATTATCATTAGAGGAGGGTGATAGTGTATTTCTTGAGGAATCTAATGCATCACAACAAGAAGATGTTGGGGCTAAAGTATTAATTGATAATTTAGTTACTGATGAAACATCTAAGTTTTTAGATGAAACAGACGGACAAAGATTAAAACTTGAAACTTTTGGTAATCATTTACTATTAAATGGAACAGATGGTTCATCAACTGATGCAGGTAGTAGAATTGTAAGTGAAACAGATTCAGTAACCTCAATGTCAGCCACAGACTTTATTGTTATAGATGGAACAGATAGTTCTTCTAACAATGCAGGTTCTGAAATAATTTTTGAAAATCTAATAGACTTTAGTGGAAATGATGTTGTCATAACAGATTCTGGTGGGGCAACTGGTACCGTAATATTAGCAGATATATCTAGAGGTTCTTTGACAGTTGATACAACATCAACAAGTGAAGGAAACTATAAAGGGATAAACAGTTTAATAAATGAAGATTTAAATCGTATTCAAGATTCCTATTACTATCAACAATTTTCATATGAGGTACAAGTTGGTCAATCAACGACACAATATATCAATGAGTTAAAACAAGCTGTACACCCAGCTGGATTTGCTGTATTTGGAAAAGTTTCTATCGCAACACTTATCTCAACATCATTGCAAGCATCAGGTACCTCTGTTTCAAGTCCAAGTCTTGATACCTTCTCACCAATTCTTGCATCTACATTAGATTTTATTTTTGATGAGAGAATTCAAACAAGAACACTTGTTGTACCAGTTTCAGACAGAGTTGGTCACAGAGAAGATACAATACTTCAAGAAGATGGTGTCATTATAGGTGATGGTCTAATACTTGACGGAACTGATGGTTCATCAAGTAACGCAGGTGATAGTATAATAGATGAAACAGATTCTAGAAAAATAATACTTGAACACGGAATAATATCATTTAATGTAGATTCTAATGGTAATATTGTTCGTGAACAATTTATCTTTGAGAGTGGAACTAAACAAACTTCATTTGATGATGGTGGGGGAAGAATGATGATGGAGTCATCTTCTGCTCCAGGTGTAAACAATGAGAGAACATTAACAGTAGAAAATAAAGTAACAGTTTCTTCCAAACCAAATACATATGCGAATTCTAAAAATTTACTTGTCCATCTTGGAAATGACCCTTTTGATGAAACAAGTGGTTTCATGTTAGAAGATGCGACATTCGGAACACTACTCTTAGATGGAACAGATATTTTTGGTACTGATGCTGGAGATAATATTTTATTAAATGCAAGTGCAAGTTCAACAGATGAGGGAGAGCTCTTGCTTTTAGAACCAAAAGAAAATCATGGAGTTCTTGTACTAAATGGTATAGAACCATTACCGACAGTCGTAGAAATAGTTTTAGACGGAACAGATGCAAGTGGAACAGATGCTGGTGACAATGTTCTTCAAGAAGATGGATTGTCAAAAATATTAGCTGACGGAAGTAATATTTTTACACACGGGTCACTAATAAAATTTCATGAGGGTGAAAAATTAATGAGTGATGAACCTAGAAATCAAGAAACATTCACAATAAGTCAATTAACTACAGAATTTAATTTAAAGATAAGTGACATAATAAGACCAAGTAGATTACTATTATCGCAAAATGGAGATATGGTTGCAAGAGAACTTGTAGACGGAAGAATAAAACTTGAATTTGATGATACAACATATATCGCATTGGAGTCAGATGTCGGTGGGGTTTCATTTGTTGGAATTGAAACTGGCACAGAAGATACAGGTTTATTATCACCATTTATAGAGAGTCAAGGAGATATTAATAATGCTCTTGCAAAAGACCCAGATGCTATTGCATTAGAAGATACTGGTTTTCTTACATTAAACGGAACGGATAGTAGTAGCACTAATGCAAATTCATTTATTGTTGATGAAGATAATTTTAGAATTATTCAAGAGGTTGATGGAGTTTTAATAATGGAGGAAAATGACACAGGCTCTAATGACTCTAAAATGGAATTAGAAGATGGTAATTTATTATTACAAGAAAAATCTTTAAACAAAGAATCAATAGACAGAGTACAATTAGAAGATACAACAGCTGAGATTGGAGATGTTATGATATTAGATGGAACGGATGGATCGTCAACTAATGCAGGTGATGATTTAATTCTTGATGATGGTTCTCAAACAGCAGATATAGAATTACTTAAAGAAGGTATTTTATTAGAGGAAGCTGACATAAGAAAGGATGTAGGACAAATATCTTTTGAAAACTTGACATTAAATTTTAATAAAGATGGAAAAGTTTTACGCAATCCTTTACCACTAAATGTCATACAGATAGGAAAGACACCTGTGGTACGAGGTGCATATATTATAAAAAAGGCATCTTAACAATGTATAAATAACAATAGAGATTGTAAAGGAAAGTCATGACAGCAATAATTACAGAAAAATTTAGACAACATAACGCTAATCAATTTCAAGAGTCGTTCACGGAGTCATCTAAATCCACTTACTATTTGTTTATAGGAAAAGCAACACCTTTTACTACAGGCACAAGTGGAGGTTCAGATACTTCACCACCAACTCCAGCAGATTCCGTAAGTAGAGAATTTTATGATTGGGATGCAATGACAGGTGCAAAACTTATATCTTCTTCAGATGTTACCTTTGCACTTCCTAGAAGAAACTGGGCAAACAACACAACTTTTGATATGTATGATGACACAATAAGTTCTTCCAACACAGCAACATCTGGTGCATCTTCATTATATTCAAGTACATTTTTCTTTATGACTACAGATAACAATGTATATAAAGTTTTGGATAACAATGGGGGAACAGCATTTTCTGGTTCAGAACCAACATCTACATCAACATCAACATTTGAGTCAGGTGGATATATCTTAAAATATATGTATTCTATTACAGCGTCAGAAGTTTCAAAATTTTTGACAACAGATTTTATGCCAGTTTCTACGGATTCAACTGTAAGTGCAGCTGCAACTGATGGTGCGATTGAATCACTTGTTGTTACTGCTGGTTCAGGTTATTCAAACGGAACTTACTATGCAGCCGTTTATGGAGATGGAACAAGTCAAGGAACATCTTCTGGTGCGATTGTTAGAATAACTGTTTCTGGTGGTGCGATTCAATCATTCGGATTGACCGCTGGTACTGATACAACAATTCATTCAGCAGGGTCTGGATATACTTTTGGTACCGTTAACTTAACAACAGGTAATACCTTTTCTGATTCTGGTTTATCATCAACATCTTCTATCGGAAGTGGATCGGGTGGAGCTATACGAGTTGTCATAAGTCCAAAATCAGGTCATGGTAATGATGCAGTATCAGAACTTGGTGGCCATTTTGTTATGACAAATACCACATTAGCACAAGCAGAGGGTGATGATTTATCTACTGAAAATGATTTTAGAAATATAGGAATAGTTGTAGACCCAACAACTTATGGAACTAGTACAGTTGCAACGGATAGTACAGCTAGATTAACATACGTTGTTAAATTTTCATCATCATCTGGCACATTTGATGTTGATGAAACAATAACACAAGCGACAACTGGTGCTGTTGGAAGAGTTGTTGAATACGATAGTACAAGAAGTTTATTATATTTTACACAAGAAAGATACTCAAGTTATGGAACTGTAACTGCAACTGGGTCTTATGTTGCATTTAGTGGAACAAATGTAATTACAGGTTCAACATCAGGTGCAACTGGTACGCCATCAAGCACAACTGAAACAGTAACACTTGCAAATAGTAATACATTATCTCTCACAACTGGGTATGCTAACCCAGAGTTACAACCAGATAGTGGAAATATAATTTATACAGAGAATAGAAAACCAATACAAAGAGTATCAGATCAAACAGAAGATATTAAAATTATCATAGAGTTCTAATATGCCACAAAAAACGGATTTAAACGTAGCACCATATTATGACGATTTTTCACAAGATAAAAATTTTCATAGAATATTATTTAGACCAGGGTTTGCTGTTCAAGCTAGAGAGTTAACTCAGTTACAATCTATATTACAAAATCAGTTTGAAAGATTTGGTAATCACATATTCCAAGAGGGAGATACCGTTCTTCCAGCACAAATAACAACAAGTGACACTTATCAAAGTATTCAATTGTCATCTGCCTTTGCAGGTGAAACAATTGTTCCTAGTCAATATTATAATGCAACAACACCTGTTATAGTTACTGGTGCAACATCTGGTGTTAAAGCAAGGGTAGTAGGATTTAAAAACGCAACTGCAACAACACAACCTTTACTTTATGTTCAATATGTAACCGCAGGTGCAGACGGAAGTTCAGCAGTATTTTCTAATTCTGAAAACATAACCGCAAATGCAGCCATAACACATACAACAGCATATTCTGCAAATACAGCCTCGGCAACAACACACTCAACTTCAGCTGCTCAAACAGGCACAGCAGTTACAATAGGAGATGGAGGTGTATATTTTGTAAAAGGAACTTTTGTTCAAGCAGATGAACAAACATTAGTTCTTTCAGATACATCAACAAGTGTTAATGCAAGAGTTGGATTTACAATAACAGAAACTTTAGAAACACCTGAATCAGATACTTCACTAACAGACAATGCAACAGGTTCATCTAACTTTGCAGCTAAAGGCGCTCACAGATTAAAAATTACATTAACACTTGCATCATTAGATACAACATCTATTGCTGATTCTAGTTTTATAGAATTAGTTAGACTTAGAGTAAGTCAACCTTTAACTGATAGTAGACCTACAGAATATTCTGTTTTAGGAGATACTCTTGCAAGAAGAACATTTGATGAATCTGGTGATTATACAGTAAGACCTTTTCAGTTTGAGGCAAAAGAGTCTTTAACATCTAGAGTCAAAGGTGAAGATTTTGATGGAGTTTATTCAATAGGAGATACTACAGATGATGGTAATACCGCATCATCAGATAAATTTGTTTTATCTGTATCACCTGGTAAAGCATATGTTAAAGGTTATGAAATAGAAAAAACTGCATCTACAAGGTTAGATGTTCCAAAGGCAAGAAACTTTGATACAGTAGATGCTGGAGCTATAAATGCAGAACTAGGAAACTTTGTAAAAATTACAAATGTATATGGTCAACCAGATGTTTCAAGTATTTCTAGTGAAACAACACCGTACAAAACGATAGGATTATTTGATGATGGAATAGTGACTAGAGGAAGTTCCTCTGGCACACAAATTGGAGTTTGTCGTGCAAAAACCATGCAATATGAATCAGGCACAAAAGGAAATACAGATGCAATTTATAGATTATATCTTTTTGATGTAAGACCATTTACATATTTAACATTAAATGGAACACCAAGTGCGACTCTTATTGCAAATCATTCAAACGGAGGTGTTCAGGTTAAAGGTGTGACTTCAGGTGCGACTGGTTTTGTTTTTGGTTCATTAACCTCTGGCACAACTGTTGTTTTAACAAATGTTGTTGGTGCATTTAGCTCTGGAGAAAAAATTACTGCTTCTGATTCCTCTGAAACAGATCAAATAGTAGAGGACTCTGGTAATACAGATTTAACAATATCTGAAATAACAACACATAAATTTACTGATACTCGTTCATTGTTTATGGATGATGCTGATGCTGGTCAAGATTTTACAGCTGACATTGCATTAACAATAGGGGTAATTTCCCAAATTCTTTTAGATGGAACAGATGCAAATAGTGTAAACGCTGGAGATAATATAGTCTTAGAGGAAGATAATTCTACTACAGTTGCTCTTGAGTCTGAATCAACCGCTGTTCTTGAAGAATCAGAAAAAAATGTTTCATTATATAAACTTCCTAAAAAAGTTGTTAAAACTTTATTAACTACAGATAATAATGGTGTAAGTGATACACAAATTAATATAAGACGCCAATTTATAGGAACAACAAATTCCTCAGGTGTCGTTTCTTTTACTGCTGGTTCTGGAGAAACTTTTCTTGCACATACTCAAGCAGATTATACCTTAACAATATTAACCGCAGGTTCTGGAAGTGGTGGCCAAGGAGATGTTGTAAATATTGCAGACACAATATCTGGAACTGGTACATCTACAATAACTATTACAGACAATAGTATTTTAGCAAATGCGGCTAAAGTTAAACTTACTGCAACAATTTTAAGAACAGCAATTACTTCAAGAGTTAAAACTACTACATTATCTAAACAATTAAAAGTTTTAGGTGCAACCGCAGGCGATTATGGAACAAAGGCAACAGATAAAGATATATCCTTAGGTCGTGCAGATGCTTTTAGATTACAAGCAGTATATGATTCTGAAGATACAAGTACAGACGCTTCCATTCCTCAAATGACAATATCAAATATTACTGGTACATTTGCAAGAGGAGAAAGAATTACTGGTGCAACATCTGGTGCAGCTGCAAGAGTTGTAAATACAACATCACCAATGACATATACATTAGTTCACGGAAATGGTGCAACAGATTTTACTGCTGGAGAAACAATAACAGGTTCAGGTTCAGCTGCGACTGCAACAGTTGGAACTTTGACAGCAGGTTCTAAAGTAATAACTTCTAATTTTACATTAGATACTGGTCAAAGAGATAATTTTTATGACATTGCAAGAATAGTAAGAAAAACTGATGCCCCAGCACCTAGAGGTAGATTATTAGTTGTATTTGATTTCTTCTCTCATTCTGGTGGGTCATTCTTTAGTGTGGACTCTTATTCAGACACAGGTGCTAAACAAATGGAATATGATGATATTCCAACTTATACTGCAACGAGAGTTGACCCAGATGAGCCAGAACCAACTGGTTTATTTCCATTAACAGATTGTATAGATTTTAGACCTACTGTGGAAGATATCGCAGGAGCATCATCAACAGATTCTACTGTAGATACAATTACTGCAAAGTCTTTTGACTTTTTTCACAGACAGTTTGATGGCACTGGTGCAACAGTTGTTGATACACCTAAACCAAATACAATTGGAACTTTAGATTTTGAACATTATCTATCACAAAGAGCAACTATCTATCTTACAGAAAAGGGAAATTTTTCAACAGTAATAGGCACACCTGCTGAAAATCCTCAAAGTCCAAAAGAATTGGATAACGCATTTAAACTTGCTGAACTTTTTGTACCAGCATTTACTTTTAAACCTACTGACATATCAATAACAAGAGTAAAGACTCAAAGATTTACCATGAAAGACATAGGTAAACTTCAAACAAGAATTGATAATCTTGAGTATTATACAAATCTTTCATTATTAGAAAGAGATGCAGAATCTTTTGAAGTACAAGATGCAAATGGATTAAACAGATTTAAGTCTGGTTTTATTGTGGATAATTTTGCAGGTCATAGAGTTGGAGATGTTAAAAATATAGATTATAAAAATTCTATAGATCAAGCAAAAAAAGAATTAAGACCAAAATGTGTTATGAGAAATGTTGAATTAGAGGAATCTGTTTCTACAGACGCTTTAAGAGCTGCGGCTGGATATCAAAAAACTGGTGATGTATTTACATTACCTTATACTTCAACAACACTTTCAGAAAATCCTTATGCATCACGAACTGAAAGAGTGTTAGCAGATTATGTTCCTAATTGGATAGGACATATAGAGCTTAAACCTGATGCAGATACTTGGTTTGAAACAGATAGACGACCAGATTTAGTTATTAATGTTGATGGTAATTTTGATTCTGTTTTAGCTGCAAACGAAAATCAAGTAGGCACAATATGGAACAATTGGGAAACACAATGGTCTGGTGTTGTGGCGTCTAGACAAGAAACTGCAAGAGAAGGTAATTTTGATATAACAAGAACAATTCAAACAACTCGTTCAGATTTAACAAGAACAGGTATCAAAACAGAAGTTGTAGAACAAATTGATGAAGAGAGTTTAGGCGACAAAATTTTATCAAAAGCAATAATACCTTTTATGAGACCTATTAATATAGAATTTACTGGCACAGGGTTTTTTCCAAATGTAAGAGTTTATGTATATTTTGATGGTGTAGATATGTCAAATTTTGTAACACCAAATTCTAGTGCATACACGACAGACACAACGATAATAGAGGGTTCTGCTTTAGTTACAACAGCCTTTGGAGAAATAAAAGGAACTTTAAGAATACCAGAAACTAAATTTACAGGTCAAGAAACTGTTCCAAAATTTAAAACTGGTGAAAAAGAATTTAGAATCACATCAAGTTCAACAAATAAAAGGATGCCATTTCCAACAACTGCTGGAAGTACAATTTTTTCTGCAAAAGGAATAATAGAAACTGCACAAGAAAATATAGTTGCAACTAGAAATGCTAAAGTTGTTCAAAGCACAGTTTCAGATACAACAACTGCAACAGATACCTCATCTAGAATTATAAACAGAACTAGAGTTAATGATGATGGCAATGATAATGTAAATCCAAATGTTACAGTTGTTACTAATAATAAGGGAATAGTTCAATTTAATGATGATGATATTAGAAGTGTTAAAACTTGTGCAGGTGATGACCCACTTGCACAAACTTTTATGGTTGAGGAAAGTGGTGGTTGTTTCATAACCTCTTTAGATGTATATTTTTCTGCTAAAGATGAAGATACTCCTTGTTGGATAGAAATTAGAAATACAGTTAATGGTTACCCTGGTCCAAAAATATTACCTTTTGGGAGAAAACTTTTAGAACCTGCTGATATTAATGTTTCAACAGACGCCTCCGTTGCAACAACATTTACTTTTGACTCACCTGTCTATTTAAAAGAAGGTGCAGAGTATAGTGTTGTAGTTAGAGCTCATACAATAATACCTCGTGTTTGGATTTCAAAAATGGGAGAAGTAGATGTCGGTGGAACTAGATTAATATCTAAACAACCACATCTTGGAGTTTTATATAAATCTCAAAACAATAGGTCTTGGAGACCTTCATATGCAGAAGATTTAAAATTTACAGTTAGAAAGGCTGTATTTACAAGAAATACAACAGGTACAGTAACATTACAGAATAAAGATATTGGAGATTCTTATACAAATGAAATAGGAACTTCAGATAAAGGTAGAAGATTAAAAACAAATCCTTTAAATATGGTGAATAGTTCAGCAGTTCTTCAAGTAAGACATCAAGATCACGGAATGTATTCTACATCTAATAATGTTACAATATCAGGTGCATCATCTGGTGTATCTACAACATTAAATGGGGCGATTACTGCAGCCTCAACGTCTTTAACACTTACATCGGCCACTGGGTTTGAAGCAAGTAGTTTATCTTCAAGATGTTATGTTAAAATAGGTAATGAGATAATGTTTGGAACATTGTCATCTACAACAATTTCAAGTTTATCTAGAGGACAAGCATCTTCAACTGCAGCTGCTCACGCAGATGGTGCTACTGTAGAATTATATCAATTATTTAAAACACCATTAGATCAAATAAACAAAACTCATACTGCAATTGCAAATATAGGTATGGATTCCTATACTGTTGCTTTAACAACTGCACCTACAATATCTGGAAATTCAACAGATTCACAAGTTGGTGGAATAAATGTTTATGCCTCAGAGAATTTTAGATATGAAAATATCAAAACAAATATATCTGCATTAGAATTACCAGAAACTGCCGTTAGTGGTTCTATTCAACCTATGTCAGGCACAAGTCCTAGTGGAAGTGAAACATCATTTACTGCTACAACAACTGGTAATGCTGTAGGAACACCTTTAAATGAAAACTTTAGATTTTTTACTTCAAAGATTGTTGCATCAAAAATAAATGAAACAAATGAGAATAGTGGAACAAAATCTTTATTCTTACCTATAGATTTAAGGACAACAAATGAAAATGTTTCACCTGTAATTGACACAAACAGACTTTCAATGTTGGCAATTGCAAATAGAATTAATAATATTGATAGTTCTTCAGATGTTTATCCTACTACAGATTTTGTTGCATCAACAGAACCAAACGGCGATCAAAATTCTTTCATTTATATTACGAAAAAAATTGCATTAGAAAATCCAGCATCTGCATTAAAGGTTTTCTTCTCTGCACATAAACACAATTCTTCAGATATTAAAGTGTTATTTAAAACTTTAAGAACTGATGATGCAAGTGACTTTGATGAACTAGGATATACATTTTTTAATACAACAGGTACAACAGATAATACAGTTTTATCCTCACTTGATATAGATGATTTTCAAGAATATAAATTTACAGCAGGTATCACAGATGATGGAGTGGGAGAACCATTACCAACATTCATACAATTTGCAATTAAAATCGTAGGACAAGGAACAAATGCAGCTGAACCTGTTCGTATTAAAGATTTTAGAGCAATAGCATTGGCAA
>MDTB01010717.1_pt1 | contig 23533 bp, 16 predicted proteins | sample 811161 | NCBI WGS metagenome assembly MDTB01 (sample SAMN05326650, study PRJNA326480) | marine metagenome | isolation source: seawater | place: Mediterranean Sea | collected 2009
CGTTGTTGGAATCGGCTACACTGTCTACATCGGCAGTGAATACGAGCATGAGATGATGACAGAGGCCGCTCACTTCATTCGACAAGCCCATGAAGAGGGTATGATAGCGGTTGTTTGGATGTATCCTCGAGGAAAAGCGGTCGAAGATGAGAAAGATCCTCAGTTGATTGCAGGGGCTGCCGGAGTTGCTGCTTGCATCGGTGCAGATTTTGCCAAAGTGAATTATCCACGAGCATGGGATGGAATGACCCAGCCAGAATCGCTCAAAATTGCTGTCGAAGCAGCGGGTCGTTGTGGAATTATCTGCTCGGGTGGAGGATCACTTCCAGCGCATGACTTCTTGCAACGTCTGTGGGACCAAATCAACATCAGTGGTTGCAAAGGTGCAGCCACTGGACGCAACATTCACCAAAAGTCAACCAATGAAGCCGTGCGAATGACTGCTGCATGTCACGCTATCATCTCTCAAGGAGCAAGCGTTGACGAGGCGATGGATATTTTCCAAGGAAATTGAGTCATTCTGCTATTGCCTTCACTTGAAGAGGCGCTGTTTTGCACAGTATGAACAAGCCTTTATTGGCGAAGGTTCGTTTTTGTGAGCATGAAGAACGTTGGAGGCATGGAGAGAAGTGTTCGTGCCTTGTTCGGCTCGAGCTTGGTCTTCCTCGACTTTTTCGCAACAATCCAACTTGAGTTTATTTTTCTCATTGTTGGACTATGGGGTGTCTTGACATCAACGTTTGGCTACTGTCCGTTTAATTGGCTCATGGGAAGGAACACATGTGCCATCAGGTACGACAACGCTCCAGTTGAGGAAATTGTTACAGAACCGTTCTAGTTCTTCTTCATGTCATCGCCCATGGTGATGTTACCTTGTTGGTCAATGATAATTGGAGTGCCTTCTTTCCATCCTGGGCAGTTGTCTTGAACCCAGATTCGAGTCGCCCATTCGCAGATGTCGTATCCACCAGAGAGAATACCAGATCGCTTGATGTAACCGACTTTGACGATGTCTTTGTCCTTGGACAGAACATTACCGAGTTGCTGGCTTGTTGTACCGTGACGCATGGTGCTGTTGATGTGTTCCAGAATCTCCGCAGTGTTTCGTGGTCGATCGCCTAGGAATTTCTTGATTTTTTCTCGTATGCGTACAGTTTTCATGTTCTTGTCCTCCTCTGATTTTCGCTTTTCGCTCAATTGCGATGTCGCTATACCAAAGGAGCGAGGCCACTCATATAACCGTTCCTCCAACAAATGACGAGTTGGTTACCATTAATGACGAAAAGTAGTGTAATTTTTACACGTATGGATTGCTGATGTAAGTGAAATCTCACAATTCCACAGGAAACTGGTAACTAATTGTAACTTAATGTGCTGTTTAGAGGTAACAAATAAAAAGGAGCCCCTTTTCAGCATAACAAAAGTGACTCATAATGCCAATGAAAACCATTCGCAGTCGTTATCAACGACGTATACTCGATTGGCTTCTCGATGGAGGTGGCACGGTTTCACAAGCATCCAACGTTTTGGGCATAGCAATGCCTCATGCTTCACTTGCCATGCGCCAATTGAGAGAGTTGGGTGAGGTACAAAGAGATGAAAACGCGTCGATACGCGGAGCAATCCATCGATTAACGCCCTCCGGAGCAGAGCACTTGCTTCAAGATCTCATCGAGCGAGTTAGAAAACACGGGACCTCAATACCCACTGGAACAAATGCTGTGGTTCTATCAAATGATAATTCAAGCGTTGTTCTTGGCGTCCTGTCAAAGCCACCTTCAAAATTAATTTCACTTCCCAGAAGAGCGGAATTGATGGAGGAAAACAGCGGTTCTCGTTCCAGTGGAAAAGCAGGGGGGCTATGGGCTGTTCAACGAGGTGCGTCAATCCAATGGATTTCTCTCTCAACATTTGAGCCAACTTCACCCCCCTCGATGCCAGTCGAGGGTACGCTGACTGCATTTACCAATCAAACAGAAACAATAGGCATTCTCAGACTTCGTCTGCTTAATCAATCCGATATGTGGGGTGTTGCGAACGGGACCTGGATTCGGTTGAAGACACAGGAGGTTGAGGGTCCATCTCAATTGAACATCGGTGAACACACGATTGGGCAAGTTGTTGGTACGGCCTTTACAGTCAAGCCTGAACACGGTCTGTACGCTCACCTCCCATCCTCGGTTGACCGGACGCTTTTGGTATCTGCATTGGGAAATCGGGCTCAATTGATGACTGAGTCCTTGTCGTTTTCCAATCATCGCTCTCTTCCAATTGACATCCTTGGCCCTTGGATGAAAAAGCGACATCCACGATTGTCTCCAACGAAACGGAAAACTCGTTTGCGTTCGTTGACCCGTTGGCTGATCTCAGGCCGAGGAAAACAACCCAACCTCAATTTGCGGAGAGACCTGCTTGCAGATTTTGGTGAGCGAACGTGGAGTGAGCATTCGAATGCAATCGACGTCGTTTTGTTGGAGGGCATCTCACAACAAGGTGCGACATGCATTGTCGAATGGATGCTTGAATCGACCAGCTTTGACATGGTGGTTGAATGGCTCTGGGCGGAATTGGAAGATGCAGCCTTGATGGAACGACTCCTTGCTTCTGGAAGGTGCCGGGCGCTCATTACATCTCGTGGTGAGGCAATCGAATTTTCAAGCAAAACAGCAACGATTGTCTCAACGGATGAACTTGCAACAATTTCATACCGTCCTCAGGAATCCTATGCTTTCACAGTACGACTAAAGCGAGCGGTTTCGCGCTCTGAGCCAGAGGCTACCAGGGAGCAAATACCAGCCAATGCGGAAGAACTTCGTCAATGGTTTGAATCAGGGGGTTTGGATGAAACCGTTTTGTCCAGTCAGGAGGCTGAATTGATTGAAGTCCGACATCAAATACGCCAAGCAATGCGAATGTATCCCCAAGGTGACACAGACTTTTCCAATTTGGTTGAGAGAGAAAACCCTCTTGCTGCGTGGATTGCAAGCCCCGAATCTGAACGATCTGCACGTTGGAAGCGAATCGCCGATGTTCTCCCTGATGGCTGGGTCGACCTCATTTCTGTTGAGGCATTGGACGCTGTTTCACTGGTCAAGGCAATGACGCAGACGGACACAACGTGGAAACAGAAGGCTGCAAGACACATTATGCATGTCTTTGATTCCAATTCCTCATTGCTGGTGGACTTGGTTCCACTCCTTGAAAGCGAGGCGTACAAAACAGTCGCTGCTCATGTTCTTTTGCTTTTGAAGAAAAGGCATGGTCATGAGTTAAAGTCCATTTTACCAATGGCAGCAACAGTTTGGTTGGATGCCCCATATGACGAAGAACAGATTTTGAGTGCACTGTTTGATCGAAGTGCGCCACTCACTGAGGATGAAACCGCCCTTCTGCAACGTTTCCTCAAAGGAGCGCGTGTTCATCCGCGAGGTTCGATTTTGCGAACATGGGCCGAAATCCTCGACATACTTGATGAGAGGGCTCCAATTCAGTTGGATCTCATGCGCACGTGCATCAACGTTCTTCCAGAACAGTGGTGGTCGTCTTGGGCCTTGGATTGGCTCGATGCCCAACTTTCTACCGCTGCAGGACGAGAGTGGTTGGCACACCACCCGAAAACCTGGCCTGCCTTAATTTTCAGACCAAAAGGGGAGTCATTGGGTTTGCCTGGTCACGCCCGACAACATGCTGGTTATGTTGAACGAACAAATTTGAAACTGAATCTGCTAATGGTCCCTGAGGGATCAGGTACTGCAGCTCTCATGGATGTTCATGACATGCTTCAGCGCATGGAGCAAAACGGCCCAGTCCACAAAGGGCGTCTGCATCCATTGGTTGGTTGGTTGACCTGCGATGTTGAGACATGGCCTGATTTTTCGATGGAACAGCTTCTCGATGGCCACGATGAAATTTCCAAACTCTTGATTGGAAGAGCGATGTTGCAACGAATGCATTGAACGCCGATGAATTGAAATGCGATATGTCAGACGGACCTTTGCCGTACGTGCAACATCAGCCTGAGCTACTGTGAAATTGCAATGAAGTCTGATACCAATGATACGGTCCGCTATCGAAGACTGGGAGGACCCTTCGGGGAGTGAATTCCGGTGCAAAAGCGGAAACCCGGGCTGGACTATGGGTCCTCGATCGACTTCGGGATGAAATCGAGACAACCGACCGGCTCTACAGTACGCCCTGATACCGAGGGTCAGGCCTTCGAGGAAACGATGAACAAGGCCGTTAGGTATCAGGGCACAGCTTTTCTGATATTTTTCACCGTTTGAAGCGATGTCATCAAAGGCTTCATGCTTCAGCAAGTCATCATGGAAGCGAACCGTTCGTTCCGTCGATGTCTCATCGGTGGAACGTTTGATCGATTCCACGCAGGGCATCAATTGTTGATTCAAACTGCACTACGTCAAGCAGATTTTATCGAAGTTCACGTTACAAACGACGAAATGGCTCAGTCAAAAGACCACTGGATTCAACCTCTCGACGACCGAATGGATGCACTGCTTTCTTGGTTGGGTGATGCAGCACTTCACAGATATGAAGTCCATGTTTTGAACGATGTACACGGGCCTGCTCCGAGCCATCGAACAGCCGACAGCATTGTTGCGACCATTGAAACGATACCAAGGTGCCATCAAATCAACGAACGCCGTTATGAAAATGGCCTCCCTCCGTTATCAATTCTAGAGGCCCCTCACCTCAACGACGAACTCGGAGGTATTTTGTCATCAAGCCGAATCCGACGTGGCCTCATCGATCAAGATGGTCACCCGTGGATTCCACCATCATATGAAGGAAAGATTCTGCGAATGCCCGAAGTCTTGGATGACGAGTTCAAGACGCCTATGGGGGAATTGTTTGAAGGGCCCGAGGACGCACCAGAGGTTGCTCTCTCAGCAATGTTGGAGGCACTACCTCCAAATCATGGGGCACTTGTCGCCGTTGGAGATGTAACCGTCAAGGGATTAATGGACATGGGAATCCTTCCAGATGTTGCATTTATTGATGGCCAAACCAAGCGCGAAGCATTGGACGTATCTTTGCAAGTTCAATCCGAACAATTTGCACTGAGCAGGAGTTTGGTCAATCCTCCTAGTCAGTTAACGCCTGCTCTGTTGGAGTCCGTTCGTTGGTCTTTGGAACAAGATGAGCCGGTCCTTATCGAGGTTGATGGAGAAGAGGATCTCGCACCTATGTTTGTCCTTGCTGCGGCTCCACTCGGTACGATTGTCGTCTATGGACAACCCCGCCAAGGCGTGGTTATGCGCATCTTGGATCTGGAAGCAAAGCATCGTGCGAGGAATCTACTTGTTCACTTTGAGGAAGAAGGATGAAGGAAAAGCCACTCGTCACGGTAACCGTTTGTGCACGAAACGGAGCGCAATGGGTCGAGGACTGTTTGGATGCGATACACGCTCAAACGCATCGACCCTTAGAAATCATTGCCGTGAACGATGGTTCGACTGATTCCACGGGAGCATTAATGGATCAATGGAAGCAATCAAACGCAGAGTCTGATGTTCGAATCTCCATCATTCAACAGGATGCTCTAGGGTTAGCTGCAGGTCGGATGGTTGCACTTCAGGAAGCTCAGGGTGTTTGGGTTGCAATCACTGATATCGATGTACGCCCCGAACGAGACTGGATTGAACAGTTGCTTGTTGCGAACGTCCCTGTTGGTGATGAGACCATTGTTGCCGTTACGGGAAGAACGATTTTTCAAACCCATACCGACATCGTGAGTCGCTTCCGTGCAATTGAAATTGCCTCGAAATATCGAAGTCGGCCTAGACGAACCTCGTTGGCCAATGGACCATGTTCGATGTTTCATCGCCAAGCCCTCATCGACGTTGGAGGTTTTGATCCAGACTGGTATCATGCAGAAGATATGGAGGTGAGTCTTCGACTCTTAAAGGCAGGTGGGAGCATCGTTTACGCTCCTGATGCACTCGTTTCTCACGTACCTGAAGTTGGAGTTCGCCGTTTCTTGCACAAGCGACGACGTGATGCTCGTGCACACGTTCGGATCGTTCGGCATTACCCTTCAAACCAACGTTTAGGACCAGGGTTTGATTTTATCGGAAGTGCTGGGATTGCGCTATCGATCTTCCCAATCGCATTGTTGATGCTCTTGAGTTTACTCCCGTTGCTTCTGAAACTTCCAACAGATCAATCACTGCAAGATCTATGGCAAACTCAGTTGGCTTTGGGTGGATTAATGCTTGGTGTGTTGATCGAGGTGATGTTGTGGCGAGGTCCATTGGGTGTCATCACTCGAAGTATGAGGAAAGACGGTGGAAAAGGGGGTTTTGTTCTTGCAATATCCGTCCGCATCCTCGTTTTAAGATGGTCAATTGCACTATGGCAAGGCCTTGTCCTTGGCTGCTTCGATGCGCTTTTTGCTCGGAACGGTCACAGACGGTTGTTTGGCTGATCACATTACAGTCTCGTCACCGGGTGGTGCTCGACTTGCTGCGTTGAGTGCAAAACCGAATGCTACGAGTGTGATTGATACGGAGTAAACACCAACATCGATCCATCCAGTGTACATGACACCGTAAGCGATGTAGAATCCGAATCCTAAAACGAGGCACCAAGCCCCAACAGCACGCATCAATCCTCCTTTTGAACCGACCAATGCAGGCCATGTATCGTTGAGAACGAGGGAGCGGGCAAATCCAGCGAGGCCATCCTCCGTTTGGTCGTTGAGTGAACGCAGCCCAAGACCGAGAAGAGCAAGACATGCAGCAATGAAAACACCGTCACCTATCACAAAGAAAGGAGCATCGTCCTTGTTGCCGAATGCATCAGCAAGTGCTTCGAAGGTGAGAAGTCCACCCCAGGAGACGCGGTAAGTCGGGTGGATTTGTCCCATCATGTTGAGCAAAGCGAGCACAAGACCCCATGCACCGACAGCAACATACCACTTTGAGAGGGTCGCTGACGGGTTGAGGAAGATGTCTGCCAATCCACCAGACTGGGTGGTTTCTTCGCTGCTCATGGACTTGCCGACCTCCATTTGCCATATAAGAACAACGAATCAGAGCGGGCGTTGTTGTCGGTAGCGATTGTTGAAGACAATTCGCATGTTTTCATCAGCGCTAATCATGATTTCTTGGGTCTCAACGTTGCTTGGTATACAGGAATTGATTTCCTTCGAACGACCGTATCGTCCGCGGCTCCGTGTTCGAGCAGTAATCAACCCAAGCATGTCCAAATTTGCAATAATACCAGAAATCCTTCGTTGGGTGAGCGATGGGAGGTTGAGATAGGAGCATGCTTGATCGTAGACATCGTACAGTTGCCCTGTTTGAATGTTTTTTAAGCCGTTACGTTCGTTGATAAGAACCGCAGCAAGGACAAGTTTTTGTTGGGTTGGAAGGTCTGAGATGACCGGTTCGATCTGATCTGCTTCAATTTGATGTTGAGCCATTCGGACGTGGTGTTGCTCAACTTTCTTATCTCCGAGTTGTTCTGCTTTTTCAGTCGAAACACGAAGCAGATCGAGTGCACATCGAGCATCGCCATGTTCTTGCGCTGCAAAGGCAGAACAGAGCGCAATTACGCCTTCTGAAACCACTTCGGGTACGATGGATTCATCCGCTCGTTGCCGAAGAATATCCTTGAGTTGTTCAGCATCATAGGGCGAAAAGAGGATGTCTTGTTGTCCAAGCCTCGAGCGAACACGGGGGTCAAGGAATTCTGTAAATTTGAGGTCATTGGAGATGCCGATGACACAGGCTCGAGCCTCATTGAGGAAGGAATTCAGATTTGTAAGATTGTAGAGGAGGTCATCGCCAGCTTTTCGGACAAGATGATCGATTTCATCAAGAACGATGACGTAAACGCCTTTCCTTGAATCCATTCGTCGGACGAGTTCCTTGAAGACCCGGTCTGTTGGCCAACCTGTGAAGGGAATTTCATCGATTTCATGGTCTTCAAGAAGGCTGTTTCCGATGTGTGAGAGAACTCTGTATTGTGTGTCGATTTGTCGACAATTAACGATGACCGGTGTAATGTCTCTACGCATTTGTTCGCCCTTTTCTTTCAGTAGATTGGTCACGTGGAGCGTCACCGCTGTTTTTCCAGCCCCTGTCACGCCGTAGAGAATCATGTTGGAAGGTATCTGCCCGTTGAGAGCTTCGACAAGGTTGAATGCAATCCTTTCGATCTCTTTCTCTCTGTGAGGCATGACAACAGGCCGATGACTGTGGTGAAGAATCTCCTTATTTGTAAACAAACTTTGCTTGGAGAGCAATTTATCGAAGATGTTTTTCTTCATTTGTTGACCTCCATTATATACCCCTAGTTGAGGGGGGCTTACCTCAACCATCGGGATAATTTGCCTGAGTCCGAGTCCCCCTCATAAGGATGTCCGTTGAAAATAATTGAAGCCCTTTGTTCTTGAAGAAAGAGGATTTTATTTCAGTGGACTGATTTCAGGAAATTTCCTTATATCGAACAAAAAATATCTTAATTTTCAACATAAATCCATGCCGTATTCTGGAAAATCCAAGTGTCCCCGTCCTCGAGGTGATGAACATTTTTGGGGTGGTCTGGGAGCGATTTTGTCAAGACGGGGTCAAGTTGAGAATTTTGGGAGTCAATGAAAGTGTGCGTGATGAGGAGCGTGACATCGGACTGGCGTTCTGCGAGCGCTTGGATATCATCTGGTTTGTGATGATGATCGGATGGAACCCATTGCGGGAACCCCATCTCAACCACAGCAAGTTGTGACCGATGTATGGCATTTTCAAGATTCTCACACGGACCTGAGTCGCCTGAATGAACAAAGGAGCATCCATCTGTGTGTTGGAAACGATAGCCGAATGGGTCGACTGCATCAACGTGATGCACACGAAATCGTTCCCAGTCCCAACCATCGATTGTCCCAGAATCGGTCTCAACAAACCGAACGTTATCCAAAGCATCATCGAGACTTCCCGGGAATGCAAGCGAGCATAATTGACGAAGGCGTTCTCGAACACCAACCGAGCCAACAATGGTAAGCGGGCGTTCACCTTCTCGGTCCGAAATGTACTTCTTTTCGAGCAAAAGAAAAGGCAAGCCAAAAACGTGGTCGCCATGAAGGTGGGTAACAAAGATCGTCTCGATGTCAGCAGGTGAAATCCCCGCACGTCGTAAACTCAACAGTGCGGTCGGAGGTGCATCGATGATGTGTTTCCCATCGAAAATGAGGAAAGAATGATGACGAAGATGCGGTAAGAATGCATTACCTGTACCGAGCATTCTCACCTCGTGGGTCATAGGCTCTCGTCAACAATCCACTCTTTCAACCCTGTGTTGCAAGTCTATGGGCGTAAGAGAATGATGATAAGTGGGTCACAATTGGAAAAAAACGTCGCAAGCGCTGAGGTGAAACAATGAGTAACTGGTCTGCAAAAAACCCCTACAATTCGAAAATTACGGAATCGTACGTTCTCAACGGAGAAGGTTCGAGAAAAGAAACTCGTCACATCGTCTTCGCTCTTGGAGACTCAGGCCTGGATTACAAAGTCGGCGACGCCCTCGGTGTGTTGCCGGAGAACCCACCCCACATCGTTGAAGAACTTCTTGAAGTTCAAGGATGGGATCGAGAACAAACCGTTGAATCTCACAAGGGCGAAAAGGACCTTTATTCTGCTCTGAAGAAGGATTATGAAGTACACATGGCAAACAAGAAATTTGTTCAATCTTTGACCGATAAAATCGTCTCATCAGGAATGACCATCTCAATGAACATCGTAAAGCGTAGTCGCGACAACATGGGTTGGTCGAGTTCAGCTGAGGGTGATTTACCACCAGGACTGAATTCAAGCTTGCCTTCAGATGACCCTGCTTCAAAGGTCAAAGCGATCGTTGCAGATGCAAAAGCCATAGAAGATTACCTATGGACTCGTGATTACGTCGACATCATGCGTGAATTCAACGTAAAGTACACACCAGAAGAATTTCTTGAACTCGCAGATCGACTGAAGCCACGTCTTTATTCAATTGCTTCATCTCACGATGCTCACCCTGGTTTTGTCGAACTAACCGTTGGAATCGTTCGTTTCAATTATCACGACCGACAACGAGGAGGTCTGTGCACGCAGTACATGGCTGATGAGGTTGTTGTGAACGAAACCGATGTCGGAGTTTTCATGTCACCAACAAAATCGTTCATCCTCCCTGAGGATGAAAACACGGACATAATCATGGTGGGCCCTGGAACAGGTATTGCGCCATTTAGAGCCTTCATGGAACAGAGGGTTCATGATAAGGCACCAGGTCGAAACTGGTTGTTCTTCGGTGATCAATCTGAAAAAACTGAATACTACTACAAAGATGAGATTGAAGGTTGGCTCGACGGTGGAGATTTGTACCGATTTACTACTGCTTGGTCGCGAGATCAAGAACAGAAAATATACGTCCAACATCGACTGAAAGAACACGGTGCTGAAGTATGGGAATGGTTTGAAAACGGTGCTTATTTCTACATTTGCGGCGACAAGCAGTACATGGCAAAGGACGTCCATCGAGCCTTGATTGAGATTGCAATGGAACACGGTGGAATGTCCGAAGCAGATGCTACACACTTTATTGAGAAGACCATGATGAAGGAACAAAAGCGTTACTTGCGTGACGTTTACTGATCATTCCTCATCAACTTGGAATGCCCAAACAGATTGCTGTTGCCCATCAATCTCGATCTTTTCAACGCAAACGACAAACGGAGATTTTCGAAGGGCCCTTGAGATAATGTGTGCTTGAACAGGTATCTGTTGTCTTTTCATTGCGTGGACGATTTCTCTTGTGGTTGTCGGACCATTCTCTCTCAAGAAACCGACAATCCAATCGGCCTGCTCACGTTGCAAACGACGTTCGTCTGTCCATCGCTTGCGCATGATTGTGCAAACTCAAACACCTGTTTAAACACCTGTACCCGGAGAGGTGTCTATGCCTGAAGGCCCTGAAATCCACCGGGCAGCAAACAACATCCGAAATGCAATTGAAGGACAAATCATCACACACGTCGAATGTCCATATGCCACGATTCGAGGTCAAGAGCATCGATTTCTCGGCAAGGAAGTCATACGAGTAAAAGCACGTTCAAAGGCCATGCTAATCCACATTGGCGACGATGTTCTCTACAGCCATAACCAACTCTACGGTCGCTGGACTGTTCGTAAAGTTTCGAGCAAAGAACGGAAAACCAATCGTTCGTTGAGAATCAAATTGCAAACCGAGACCCACATTGCTTGCTTGTGGTCTGCTACAGACATTGAACTTCTCGAACCATGGGAGATTGAACAGCATCCATACATTGCTCGCTTAGGTCCAGACGTTGCTGACGAAGATGTTGAACTGTCGTCCGTTCTGGAACAAGTGAAAAACAAAAAATTCGGAGGTCGGCAATTGTGTCACCTCCTCCTCGATCAGTCCTTCTTGGCAGGTGTCGGCAATTATCTTCGAAGCGAGATATTGTTCCATGCTGGCCTTAACCCAACTCGGAAACTCAATTCTCTAACATCAGAAGAACAACTACAATTTGCAGAGTCGGCAATATCGACGACAAGGTTAGCGTATGTCCAAAGAGGTGTAACCGTTGACAAGGATTTGTATGATCTCTTACGAGAACAAGGGATGTCTCGTGGACAGGCTCGACATTACGTTTTCACACGAGATGGATTAAATTGTCATCAATGTCAAAGGCTTATTTCACACACAAGGCTGAGCGGAAGGCGGCTTGATTATTGTCAATCCTGCCAACCGCTTTCCTCATAGAGTGCCTCGCTGTGCAAAAGGGTATGGGTTTCAAGAAAGTCCTGATTGCGAATCGTGGCGAAATTGCGCTTCGTATCATGCGCACCTTACGAGACATGGGAATCGAAGCGGCAATCATTTACGGGAAAGAAGACCGATTATCGCTGCCGGTTCAACTTGCAGATGATGCAACCTTCAGAGACGTTATCAATCCACTGGATGCGTATCTGGACATCGAAGCAGTTGTCCAAGCAGCGAAAGACATGGGCTGTGATGCAGTTCACCCTGGGTATGGGTTCCTTGCAGAAAACGCCGGGTTTGTTCAACGACTTGAAGAAGAAGGAATCACCTTTATTGGTCCCAGTGCTGATGTGATTACACTCCTTGGTGACAAAATTGAGGCTCGAGCAGCAATGGAGGCTGCTGGGTTACCGACCGCAAAAGGCTCATCAGAACCAATTTCTGAAGCATCGGTTGCATCTGCACTTGCAGACGAGATTGGTTACCCTGTCATCATCAAGGCAGCGGCCGGAGGCGGTGGAATTGGTATGCAAATCGTTGAACAGGAAAACGAGTTTGAGAGCGCACTGAAGCTTTGTCAGTCACGTGCGAAATCTGCTTTCGGGGACGCTCGTGTCTTTGTCGAGAAATACATTCAAGGTGCTCAACACGTTGAATTTCAAGTCCTTGCAGATGGAACAAATGCAATTCATTTTGGTGAGCGATTCTGTTCCATTCAACGCCGACATCAGAAACTTGTTGAGGAAGGGCCTTGGCTTACGCCGGAAAAGCGACATGAAATTGGATCGCTGGTTTGCAAAGGAGCGGAATCCGTTGGATACAAAGGGCTAGCGACATTTGAATTCTTACGTGATGCAAACGGAGATTTCTACTTCCTCGAAGTCAATCCTCGTGTCCAAGTCGAGCATACCGTGACGGAACTTATTACGGGTCACAACTTGGTTGAATTGGGGGTACGTGTTGCTCAAGGGGAAGCACTCCCTCTCAAGCAGGAAGACATTACTTGGCGAGGTCACAGCATTCAATGTCGACTCAATGCAGAGGATCCCGCTGAGTTTATACCAAGCCCAGGGCGTCTTTGGGAGTGCCATTTCCCATCAGGATTTGGGGTACGTGTAGATACCCATGCTCATCCTGGGTACGAAATGCCCGGATGTTTTGACTCGCTGTTAGCGAAACTCCTTGTTTGGGGCCATGACCGTCAAGATGCTATTCGACGCATGCGGACAGCGTTGGATGAAACTGTCATCACGGGTGTTGAACACTTGATTCCACTTCATCGGAGGATTATGGATGAGGAAGATTTCATGAACGGTGATATTACAATTCAGTACATCGACATGCATCAAGAACTCCTCGGATGATTGGTGAGAGTGACGATATGGACGTCCTCATCGTTGGGAGTATTGCTTACGATAGCATCACATCTCCTCAAGGGTCGGCTCACAATACGTTGGGTGGTTCTGCGACATATGCTGGCCTAGCAGCATCTTTTCATCAGCGGCGATTGAATCTAGAAAGAATTGGTCTTGTCGGTGTAGTCGGCACCGATTTCCGAAACCAGGATTTTGCCACTTTCTCCAATGCAGGACTGGATACGACAGGCCTGGAAGTCGTTGAAGGATCAACCTTCCACTGGGTAGGATCGTATCATGGGAACATGGCCCAAGCCGAAACGCATGAAACACACCTGAACGTATTCGAAACGTTCGAGCCAAAAGTACCTGAACACGGGACCACTTCGACAATCACATTTTGTGCAAATCTCCACCCTTCGATTCAACTGTCCGTTCTTGATCAATCCACTCCCGCACGTGCCTCAATTCTTGATTCCATGAATCTATGGATTAACATCGCCCACGATGAATTGATTCAAGCAATGAAGCGCGTGGACATCGTCGTCATCAATGATGGAGAGGCGACGATGCTCGCCGGTACGGATAACCTCGTGCAGGCGGCAAAGGATGTACAGTCAATGGCATCCATTCCAATACTCATTGTCAAGAAAGGCGAACACGGTGTTCTCGCATTGCATGGAAATAAGTTGGTTGCATTGCCCGCATACCCAACAAGTTCTGTTGTCGATCCAACCGGTTGTGGTGATACGTTTGCTGGTACGCTGGCTGCCTGCCTCGCTGCTGGAGAAGGTGTTATTGAGATGGATGAACTTCGTAATGCACTGATTCATGCAACCGTTTCTGCGAGTTTTACACTTGAGGGCTTTGGCATCGAGGGACTCGAATCGATGACAAAAGAATCCTATGAAAGCCGATTGTTTGATTATTGTTCAATCTCAGGGATTTCAACTGAGTCGTCGTAGCCCAAGCTGACTGGTTTGCACCGGTGTGTTTTCCTGTGATTCCGTAAGAGAACTGAACGAAGATGGAACATGGTTGTCCTCTTCAGCGATGTGTTCACCCATTATTTCGATGAGTTCATCATCAATCCCTTGCTCGCTTAACCCCTCGATTAAACCACGGACTTTATTCCGAAGTGAGGAAAACCTACGCAGGGGTTCGTCATCGGGTTGCCGGCGAGAGCTCGCAATCCTACGTTTCGGAGATGTCCTGGGTTGTAGCCGCTTCCTTTCTCCCCTCGAATTTCGACGGATTGTCGTACCTAAATCCGATGGTTGGGCGCTGGCTCCGCTTCGTTGAATCAATCCTTGTTCAACAAGAGAAAGAGCTTCTTGCTCATCTACCAACTCTGGGTCGAACAAGGGCAGGTCTGGGGAGGAAAAGGCATCCGGGGTCGAAGGGATGTGGGCTCCATCAGGGCCAACGAAACTTGGGAGAAGCGTCGTAGGAGTGGGCGTCAGTGAAAGCGATCTGGGTTCTCTAACGACTCCACTTGCTTCTTGAATCATTTGAGATGAACTCATCGTCGGTTGATGCATAGGGACTGGGAGCGGTGTGTCGCCCAAGAAGTGCGTGGCTGGCAGCTGACCCGGGCCCGGGTTTTGATGCATGTCCAATGGACTTACGTGGCCCCTACGAGTCCCAGCGTTTGCAATTCCTCGCGCAATGATTCCGTGTTGTTGAAGCTCCGATTCATCAACAAGGACATGCTCTTGATTCATGGTGTCTTTTGCCCACCTTGGCAGAACCTCATCAATTTCAAATTCTTCATTTTCGAGCGCTTTCTCTCCGAGAAAATTTGTCAGACTTCTCGCCGGTGCTAGATCCTGAACTGGGGCAGGAATGGCTTGAGCAGCAACGTGCGCTGCGTGACGAGGAAATTCTGCGTCCTCATTTAGAAGATCTACACCTATTCGAGCTTCTTCGAGTGTCAAACCATCGTTCATACGTTGAATCATTGTTGACAATTTTAGCAGACGTGAATCAATCGCATGCAGAACGTGGCAATCGCCAAGTTCGGTATCTAGAGTGAGTGTTGGGCGTTTGGTAAGGACCCAACCTGAGATCATTGAGATTCCAATTCCGAGTCCCAACAGGCGTAAATTCGGTGGTGTAATCACTCGCCAAGCTGCGTAAAGAAAGCAGAGGCCAATGAAACCAACCCAGCTTGGAATCAGTGTGGTGTTATGGTGCTGCATTCGAACAATTCTATCGTATCGAATATCGATGCAATTTCCATTTTTAAATTCAATTGAAAGTCTGTTCTCTCCAAGACTGGCTCTCGCTCGTCCGCTTTCGCCAGCCACGCGCAGGCCGTGGAGAACCATTCTCTCCCCAGACTCCGCAAGGCGTTCGTTGCGCCCTCTTGTCTGCATCCCGTCTTACAGATTGAGTCACCCATTATCAATGCATCCCCTTTGAAGACGCCTCAGACAATCGTTCCGAGTTCACTCAAACTGCGCCACATCATTCGATTTTGCGAAGGAGTGCACTCCCCATGATTCTCGGTTTTGAATCTAGCTGAGCGATGAGAACTGAAGGGGCATCATCGATGCGTTGCAAGAGTGGAGTTTCCCATCGAACTGAAAAGTCACTCTCCTGAACGGCTTCAACCCGACCAACATTGAACTGTAAATCGATTGATGCGTGAACGACATCGCCTACCTCAAGTTTCTTCTTTTGAAAGGGTGAAACGGTCAGTGTCATGGATGAAACAATGTGTGATTCAAGAGCAAGCGGTCGGAATGTGTTTGTTTTTTTATCCTCAATTTCGGGGTGAACGATTAAGCACGTACCGGATAGACTCTCCTCTTTGGCATTTCGAAGAGCAATGCCGACTCTGTCACCTGCTCCGGCGCGCTGAACATCATCGTCCATGACTTGCAAGGACTTCACCGACCCTGTTCCTCCATGTGGCAACATTGCAACCTCATCATGAACCGAGACAACACCTGATTGTACATAGCCAATGGCAACCAATCCGATGCCTTTGACATTGAAATGCTGGTCGATAGGAACCACAAGCGGTTGTTCTTCAATCGACGCCAACAATTCAGCGACGTTGTCCATGATCGTGTAAAATGCATTCCGGAGTTCAATTCCATCTGCTTGTTCAAATGTCCATCCCGAGAGGCCAGCTTGCTTAAACAAAGTACGAACCATATCCTCGTCAATCCACTCGCCTTGGGGTGGTGCAATGACAGCAACGCCGTGTTCAATTCCAGCACTCGAAAATGCAACCAAGGCTTCACCGAGGGTTGCATCGATCGCCGTAACTTCAATCAAACCCGCTCGAGCTGCAGAAAGGGCATTCAGCAGCGGGCGCAGACGTTCTGGGTATTTTGCGGGACGGATTAGCGAGAGAATACGTGCTTGACCATCAACGCTCTCTTTGTGAACATAGGTGTGTACGTCACGCTGATCGGTTGGCTTGGCAAGTTCTCTCGCAAGCTCATCGCTTCCAACCATTGCGATGTTCAAGACGGGCATATGTCCGCCACCAAACCTTCTCTCATCAATCCTCTTGTTTGGATTTCCGCTTTGACAACATGTTGTTTCGAATGTCTAGAGCAATCGCCCATTCCTTTTGTTCCTCGTCAGTGACTGGATCCAATTGAGGGATTGGAATTGGCCGCATCATGGAATCGATGGCTACCATGAAGAAATAGCCTTCACAGATGACGCGTGTTTCCCAATCTGATTTTGTCATTGCACATGCGGTTACCTTCACGCCAGCGGTGTGTGTACTGGTAAAAACAACTCTGCCGGTGACCTCGATTAGGTCTCCTTGTCGAGCAGGGGCTTTGAAAGTAAGCGTATCGATGGAAATGGTGACAAACTCACGGTGAGCAAACTTGGAGCACGCAATACCTGCAGCTTTGTCCATGACCGAAAGCAGTCGACCTCCAAACAATGTGTCGTAAGAATTTGTATCCTGGGGAAAGACTTCTTCAATTAAGGTAACTGGTTCAGTCGAGAACGGTTTCATGTCTCTCGCATGCCTCCATATGATATGAACCCTTAGCGTGAGAATAGAGAATGGTCGTTGATTTATCCTGTTTTGAACACGAGCCGAGATGGACGCAGGAGCGACGAAGTTTTAGTCAAGTGTTGATACGGATATGTTAGGTGACACCATGCCAAATGAAAACCGACGAACAAAAATTGCGCTTTTCCTCGTGACGTTGATGATTCTGACTCCGCTTGCAAGTGGTGCAAGCATCGATAATTTCAGTTCAGGGTCGAACGAAGTTGATGTTCTTGTTAACGACGCTTCAACATACTCAAACAACGTTGATGGTTCAATCGATTTGCCTGTGGGTGAGTCGATCACCAGTGCGAGCATGGCGGTCAGTTCTGACCCGGCGATTCATGGTGCGCACACACGAATCGATACCGAAACCATTCCAAGGGTATGGAATCCAAATTTCAACGGTCAAACAACCTCCTTCTCGGCGGTTGAAGAATTCCAATTTGAGGATGGTTCCACCTCCACTCCTGTTTCGCTCAAGGCGGAAGGAATCCTTACCGATTTTGAAGGTGACATGGCTGGATTCATCGATGGTACAACACCGCCTCTGCAGTCTGGTGCTCCTTGGGAGCATGGCTCTCTGTTTGGTGGTGTGGTGGTGCCAAGCAACTGCGCTTCTGGCAGCGATTGCTGGGGTACAGGACTCTATGACAATGATTACACCGACGACAACAACGGTGGTGCATTCAAAGAAATGCTCCTTTCACCAACACTCGACCTCACCTCAAGTTCGGCGGTGAAAGACCCGTCCGTGTACTTCGATTCCTTCCACCAATTGATGACACTAGCAACATCCGGAGCAAACCCATTGTATCGATACGCAGATTGTGCCTACGTTGAGATGCGATACTCTCCAACTGCGTTTTTCGACCCAGCGGTCTCACCATGGGAACACATCGACATCGACATCCAAAACTCATCGGGTATATCCTTCGGTTCTGGGTACTATCAGGTGGGTAACCAAGGTGCCCAAAGCAAAATTGATGGACGTTGCGGCGGTGTTTCATTCAACGATTACGCCCTCGCAGGAACCTCGATTTCTGCCTTTAATCAGGATGGATGGTCGAACGTCAAAATCGATCTTTCTGATTACGGCGGAAATTACATCGAACTCCGATTTGTACTGGAATACAACGATGTTACTCCCGGAAACGGTTACAACATCTATAACGCAACATCGATGCCGGGCTGGTACATCGATAACTTCCGCTTTGGGAGCAATCTACCTCAATCAGGATGGATGGGCGTCCGCAACATTCTACCGAATGTCCAAGGTGGGGAAAACCACCCGAATGGCTATGGTCTTTTGACCGTCGAAGCTGAGACCACCACAACCGCAGTGTTGTCAATCGATGTGTTGGATTCGCTTACGGGTCAAATTGTCACAGACAAGAACGGAAACACAATGTCGGGTCTAGTCGGACCAATTCATGAATTGTGGGACATCAATTCCTCTACATACTCAACGATCGATTTGAAATTCAATTTTGATTCTGGACCTGATCAACTTTCAACACCGATCCTTCACGGTTTTTCCATAGGTAGCCGTATCGGGACAGGTTTCAATCAGAGCATAATCTCTGCTAACCCCCCAGTTAATGGGATTTGGGCGGCGCAAGGGCTTGGAGATTTGATGATGTACAATCCAACAATTCCCGACCACTCCTACAACCCTCCAATGGAACGTTCCCACTTCAGTTATCCAATTTCATCCATCACCCCTGTCATTCAAGACGACTGTGCCGAAGCACCTGAGATATCACTGGCCATGGATGGATACGGCGCAACCCTAGAAAACAATGTAAAGTACACGCTCGGCGAAACCACTGGAATGCCAGACTCAACGTTCGGTTTCACTGCCGTCCTTTCCTATCAGAACCCGTGCAATGTCGGTGGAATGTGGTTCGATCTTGAATTTGCTCACCATGCAGAGCAAATCCAGATTGACGTTGCCGACGATGGCGATGTTGAGTATGCGTTCACAGAACCAGCGTTCGACATGTTCGGACGTCAAACCAAATTCATTAGTTCAAAGGATGCGAACGATGTTCACTATGGTTCAGACGCACGTACGCTCACACTCGGTTTGTCCGGATCTGTCGATGGCGGTGAGTTCATGCTCCCTGTCGGCGCAACAATACAAACAGCTCAAGTCGGATTCGACAACAACCAAATCGTTTCGACCACAAACACCAACGAAGGGTTCACTTGGAAACTTATGTCCGGTTTGGAAGAAGTGAGCCTTGGAGAAATCGGTAACATTACACGAGCCTCGAGTGAGATGTACCCTGAAGAAATGAACCTGACCTCAGCATTGAACACACTGATGCAAAGCACTTTGACTCCAACAGCACACATCGACGCAAACGGGAACGGCTGGAAGAAATTCCGATTCAGTATCGAAAGCCTCAATGCAACCAGTGGTTCAACCATTGATCTGGTTGGCCTCGACGTCGTGTACCATGTCACACAATACCTCTCGACCAACGCCAATTTCGCAAAGGAACTTGCCCAAGGTGTTGCCCTTTCCAGCGCAACAACGGGCTATGCAACCGTTCCGATTGGAGTTTACGCACAAAGCGGTGGAGGTGTTTCATTCTCCAGTCTGTCCGTGTCCACTTCTCCCGGCTATGACACAACAGCATCGCTCGTTGGGAGTCCTGTCGGTCTCTATCCAAACGGAGAGATTTATGAAATCATCACAACACACACGGTCTCCTCCTTGACGGGTTCGGCATTCCAAGAAGCCATACTCATCTTTGAGTCTGCAACAGGAATGATTGAATTATCGTACTCAGACTTGAATGGATTTATCGAAGTTGAGAACTCGAACAATTACATAACACTGCAGTCTTCGTCTGTCGCAGACGTTACAGAAGGCAAAGAAATCACGTGGCGCTTTACCGTTAACAACGTCTGGGAAGATACGCAAGAAGTCCGGATTTACGCTGGTCAGACAGCAAACAATGGCGTGAACGGATTGCCCGACGCCATCGTTTTGGCACCGGTTGATGGAAATGCAGTCGAAAACGATGCAGGGATTATCTCCTTTGAGGTTCTGAATGAAGAGGGGGTTAGCCAAGATCTCGATGCTGGAAACTCAAACCGCTACGTTCGTATGACCGGTAGCGTTCGACTCGAATCAATCGATGTGGCTCCAGATCCGCTGAGTTACTTCACAGTCGTAGAGGAGCGAAGCATCAACAGCACCGGCGAAACGCCTGTCTTTGAGTGGACTGAAATTGCAAACCAGACAGGAACAATTGGAGGCGATTTCGATTGGACCATGGATTTGGGTCCGACCACTGCTGGTGAGCATTACTATCGATTCCGATTAACCGGTTACGAAGGCGGTGACACCGTTTGTCCAACATCGGTTTATCGCCCGGATGATGCATGCGCAATCCCATTCAATCTTACGATTGACCAATTTGCCCCTGAACTTGTATCGGTCAAGGTACTGAACGGTCAGGTTGATCCGAACTATGAATCGAATTGGCGAAGTTTGGTCGACGATACCTGGGTTATTCCGTCAAACAATCAATACATCAAGGTCGGAGTAACGGACTTCCAAGACCTCCCAGCAACGATTAATCTCTACTACTGGGTCGAGTATCAACACGATCAAAACCTCGATGGAGTGGCTGATGAAAATGAGTACGCTATGGTTTCATTGACAAGCGATGGAGCGTATCCAACGGCGAATTACACAGGCAATTACAACGACTTAGCAAACCAAGAGCAAGACCCCGTAGGACGTGTGAGCATGTTCCTGGAAGGCTTTGACCTCGCTGGAAACGCTATCGATGGTGGATCCTTCGGAATTTTCGATGATGAGGTCACGTATGCTTCGATGCCTTCCAAATCACCAGAAATTCTCAAGTTCAACATTGAGAATTCTGCCGGACGACCATTGCTCAATTCAAACCACCCGTCCTACGAGGGTGATTGGAATCAAACCATGTACGCAGGAAACGAATACCACCTCATTGTTGAGGCAGAGGATCGAAACGGTTGGAGGGACATCGATTACATTCAGGTGGATTTGACAAACGATCGAGATGACCTTACACTGTACTACTTCCCTCGTAACGAGACAGCGTGGACAGACAGTCCACACATCACCATTGTTCCAGAAGGTGAAAACTCCGATGGCCCACAGTTGCTGCGAATGGATGGCGACTATCTCGTCAATCCGTTTACGGATGAGTTCTATCTCGACTTACCAATCCGCGTTAACTGGGGAATTGTAGGCTTGCAAAGCCTCGCCTCTCCTGTAATCTCAATTGCCGATTTGGACGGTAACGATAAGCGAAAGATTGTTGGTTCGACAACCGAAATTACTCAGTGGTATTATTCCGATGGAATTCGACTCGACATTCGAACCGATGAAGCGAACGATTTGATGATAACACCGTACTTTAGCGACATCAGCCCACCGATTACTGCGGATGTTCGTGAGGGCTATGTCTACCCAGGAAACACGATTGCTTTCGAAGGCCAATACGCCTACATCGATGGTATCTTGGACAGCGTTTACATTCTACCCGAAATGGAGTTGACGCTTGAAATCACACGGTTGCAGGCACAACCAAGCACAGCTGGAGGGGTTCAATACTTCGCTTACGGTGCTGGTGGCGCAGATGGAACCAAACAGGATGGACAACCAACGTATCACACCTTCAAGGGTGGTGCATTCAACATCAACATCACGGCTCCGACCTCGACGAACGAGTACACCTACCAGTTCAAACTGGTCAACCTTCCTGAGGGGGCTCTTGATACAACGGAAGCCGCTTGTGCTACATCGACCTCCTACGGATGCGGTGATTTCGTCATCAAGGTTGATGCAAATGCCCCTGCCGTTCGAGCAAACACATGGACAGCAAGGGATGAAGCTGGCACCGTTCTGGAAGAGTCTGTTTCGACTTCCAACTTCAGATGCATCGACGTTACAATGCAAATCGATGAGAAGGAAGCCTTGTTCCAGGGTGATGTATCCGTGGCATGGAAATTCTACATCGATCCAACAAACGACGTCACCTGGCCGTTCTATGGTCAAATTCACGGCATTGATCCACTTACTGCACCGCTTTCATTGACGCCGGTTGCTGGCGGGTATGCGGCGAGCGCTGATTGTGTTGATCTTTGGCCTTCCGTCGACCAAGAACTTCCAACTCAGGAACAAATCAACAACATCGAAGTTGTGTTCTGGGTCGTTGGTGCTGATTCAGCAGGCTCTGCTGTTCTGGGCGGAGGTCCAACTGGAGACGGATCGATTGCGCCGATTTATTCCGGTGAGGCTCGTTACAATTCGATGTACAACTTTATCTTCGAAGAAGCAAGTTATTCCGTCAAGGAAATCGATCTTTTGCCACGTTCGCCAGAGGTTGGTGAATCAATGACCTTGATCATTGAAGTCGTCAACACTGGTTCAAAGGCAGGCGAGGCAACGCTTCGTATCCAGTCGGTTGTTGACGGCGGGATTCCTGTAACAGAAAAGACGATTACATCGAGTCTCATTTCAATCGATGGCGAAGTCGACGTAGAAGTTGTCTTGGAATCCTTCGTAACGCCAACCACAGGGATGTATTACCTCATCTTTGATGATGTGACCGGCGAATTGCTCTACAATGGTTCGAGCAGTGGAGATAGTTTCAATGTCAAGATTGCGAGTGATAGCGACGATTCTGGCACGCTGATGCTGATTATTGTCATCCTCATCGGTCTCATCCTCGTCTTGGTTCTCGTTGGTTTCGTCGTTGTTCGTCGTGGCAACAACGACGTTGACGAATATCTGTACGAAGATGAGGCTGAAGGAAAGGCCTACGCAACATTACCTGGTCAGCAAGAAACGTCTGCACCGCCAGCGAATGTGTCGCCTCAAATGGCAGAAGCAATGCAAAAATTCCCACAGTGGTCACAGGCTGAAATACAAGGCTACTTCGACCAAGGCTGGGACGTCGCTTCCCTGCAAGACTGGCTTGAAAACCAGTGATGGACGTGACCACTTGAGTGTGGAATTGTCCTGGGAAGACATTGTCTGGAGTGATCCAGATGGTGGGAAGATTGTCTTGCATGGCGTGCTTCCAACCACGGTTTATCCACAAGCATTGAGGCCTCGCATGGAGTGGCACGCACTCGCACTGCTCGAGGGTCCTGAGATTGAAGATGTGTGGGTACTTGAGGAAGAATCTGAAAAGGAATCACCGGGAATTAACCTTGCATCGGCTATCTTGGGTGGAGGAATCGATTCCGCTCTGATAGAAGATTTGACACAACTCGATGAACTACAAACCGGACGATTCCCAGATCCTGAACCGCGACGTTTGCATCGTCTAGCACTTCGACACAATCGCCCTGTGTA
>MDTB01060512.1_pt1 | contig 23533 bp, 18 predicted proteins | sample 811161 | NCBI WGS metagenome assembly MDTB01 (sample SAMN05326650, study PRJNA326480) | marine metagenome | isolation source: seawater | place: Mediterranean Sea | collected 2009
AAAAGTGGCGGAGAGAGAGGGATTCGAACCCTCGAAACGGTTTCCCGTTTACACGCTTTCCAAGCGTGCGCCTTCAACCACTCGGCCACCTCTCCAAAAAATATTTGCATTAAAATTTTATTTCAAAAGATATAAAAAATGCAGATTTGGATTAGACATAAATAAGAAAAATTTGCTGTAATATCTTTGATTAATTACTTTGTAATCTATTTTTAAACCTCCTGAGCTCAATATTTTTTGAAAACTTTTTTTTGTAAAATATTTTCTAGGAACATTAACATTATTATAACGGTTTCCAATATAGTCCATAAACCGCAATAAAAAATTACTAAACCAGCCTTCCTCGTAGTGATCTTTAATTATTAAGTATTTGCTTCTTTTTTTGAATAATTTTAATAAACTAATAATTTTATCTTCGTTCTCAACTCCAATATGATGCAACGTATCATTAATTAAAGTTATATCATATTTTTTATTCAATTTTTTGAAATTTTTAATTGAATAAAATTTTATCTGTTTATTTTTTTTTAATTTTTGAAAATCTTTTTTCTTATACATATCTACAGCATCAATTGAAATTTTTTTAAAACCTTTTTTTTTCAATTTTTGATAAATACCGGTAACTACGTCTGGCTCATGACCTGCCCCATAATCTAATATTGAGATCTTGTTTTTAAATTTTTTTAATATTATCTCTGATATGATTTTACTTAATATGATTTTTCTCGAATTCTTAACTATTTTGTATTTGATAAATTTTAAAATTTTGTTGATCATGAAACCTTTTTAATTTAATCCTTTTATAAATTCATTAAATATTTATTATATTTTAAAATTATATGAAACAGCTCAAAAAACACGTTGATAAAATAGTTAATAAAAGCTGGTTAGTATATTTGCTGTTCATAAGCACTTTTATTTTTTCAACAATTATATTTTGTATCATTTTTGTAAAAAAAAATCCTCACTTAATAAATGAAAACTGGATTTATTCTATTGACAGGATTGGGTTTGACTTTAGTCAAATCATTTCTAATTTAATGAAAGGAAATGATCCGGTTAATAATTATTATGGTATAGATTTTTATATCTCAAGAATGCCTTTTCTGCCCTATTTTTTATATTTTACATATTCTTTAATTTCAAAAAATTTCATTATAATACACTTATTTAAAAATATAATATTTGGTACTTTAGTTTTTTTAACTATTAAAAATTTCAATAAAAAATTTAATAATTATTTTTTAATATGTTGTCTAATACTTTTATTTTATGTCCCGCATAATTTAGGGATAAGTTTAGCAACTGTCTTTGAAGAAGGATGGTTAAATTATTTAATTATAATTTTATTTTTTCTTCTGATAGGTAATTATAAATATAAATCGTTTTATTTAGGTATAGTAGTTTCTACAATATTTTTTTTAAAAGGTTCGATGTATTATTTGACGTTGTGCATCCCAATAATTTATTTTTTTTACGAAAAAGATAATACAAGATATATTCCTATCTTATTTTTTTTATTATCTACCCTCATTTGGGGCTCATATTCATTTTCTAAAACAGGATATTTTGCATTTGGATTTAAGAGTGAAACTTTAAGCACAAGAACATTGGCTGCCGCATATTCAGAGGGTTTTTTTAAAAATCTTTATCCAAAATTTAATTCGGATGAAATGAATAAAGAGGTAAATGAAAAAGTTTTAAATAAAAATTTTAAGAGTGAATGGGAGGTAAATAAATATTTATTAAATGAGTCTTTAACCTTTATTAAAGAAAATCCCTACGAAGTCTCAATTGGCTTAATAAAAAAAATAAATCTTATCTTATTTTATCCTTATAAAGATGGGCAGGTCTATAAAAATTTCGACAACGTTGATAAAAACAGTGTTCCTAATCAAATAAGGTTTTCCAATTTTCCTAACAAAATAACTTTCGTTTTTTCCCTTATTGTCCTTTTTAGAACTTTATTTTTGGAAAAGAATAAAAAAAAAGACATAAAAAAAATGAATGTTTATTTTCTCTCAATTTTATTAGCTTATTTTTTTCCTTATATGGTTGCATTTCCATTTAGCAGGCATTGCACTTCTATTTATATGATCAGTAATATATATTTATTCTTATATTTTATAAATAAATACAAATTAAAATTTTTATATAATTAATGTACAATAATAAAAGTTTTTCATTGGTCTTTCCGGCGTTTAATGAAGAAAAAAATATAAAAGAAACAATAATAGAATTTGAAAGTATTAATTTTTTTGACGAAATTATTATTGTAGATAATAATTCAACTGACAATACTGCTTCAGAAATTAAAAAAACACAATCCTCATACATATTAGAACAAACACAGGGATATGGAGCCGCATTACGACGAGGATTAAAAGAAGCTAAAAGCGATTATATCGTTATGTGTGAACCTGATGGTACTTTTAGTGCAAAAGATATTTATAAATTTCTTCCTTACATAAATGATTTTGATTGTGTTTTTGGAACTAGAACTTACAAGCCTTTTATTCAAAAAGGTGCAAAAATGTATACCTTGCTTAGGTGGGGAAATTTTATTGTTGCTAAATTTTTAGAAATATTATTTTCTGGTCCTAGACTTAGTGATGTGGGTTGTACTTATAAATTGCTATCAAGAGAGTCTTATAATCAAGTAGGTGAATCATTAAGTGTTATTGGTTCTGAATTCCAGCCAGAGTTAATGATTAAATTAATTTTATCAAAAAAAAAAATTATTGAGATACCTGTAAATTATTTAAGGAGAAAAGGTGAGTCAAAAATAACGCACAATTTTCTTTCAACATCTATTTTAGCTATAAAAATGATTATATTAATAATACGTTTAAGATTTAAAAATATCTTTAATTAATTATTTTCAATTGCAATAGACATATTTTTTAGAAATTTATCTTTTGTCGGTAAATCATTTATTTTTAATTCTTGTTGGATAGTTTGATAATTTTCAATAATATAATTTATTGTTTTGTTTAAATCCTCAGAATTTCTTTTTGAGACAAAAACTCCTTTTTTTTTACCAATTACATGTTCTATTTCCTCAAAAATTATTACAGGTCTATTTCTTGAAAGAGCCTCTAAAAGAGTCATCGGGTGACCTTCAGTAAAAGAGGGTAAAATAAATATACTTGACTGATCGTATAAACTCATCAATCTTTCTTCATTTGGCTCTATCTCTTTGATGCCGATATTTTCACTTAAATTATTCAATTTAAAATTTTTTTCTGCTCCAACAATTAATAAACTTTTCCCTTCCGGAATTTTTTTAAATAAATCAATCAAAGAAAAAATTCCTTTTTCAATTTTTATTCTACCAACATATAGCAAAAGAATTTTAGATAAATTTGCCTCTTTTAAATTTTGAAACCATTTTTCTGTCAATTGAGATGGTTCAACAATATCACCTTTTTTTCCTCTCAAAATATATTTTCGACAGCTGACCAAAGAAGAAAGTCGAGAAATTGAAAAGAACATTAATTGATAAATTAAAGGTCCTAAAAATCCAATTATAGCTTTATACTCTCCAAAACCATCACTTCTTAAAAAAACAGAAGATTTTTTTTTAAATAATTTTATTAATATAGCTGCGACAACGGTATAAGGAGTAATAGAAACTAAAAGATATTTTGAGTTTTTTTCTTTAAAAGACCTAAATATATTAAGAACATACGAAAAAATACTTCTACATACTGCAATATTTTTTATATTTATTTTATGAGATCTTTCTTTTTTTGATTCTCTGGCGATGATATTAACTTCAAATTTTTGATTTAAGCCCTCAGGAGTCGACTTCATGTCTAAATTATCACAAAAAAAACTGCCGTTATTATTAAATACGCTTTCGTTAGAAATTATGAAAAGTTTTTTCATTACGTTTCTTTATTAATTTTTAAAACCCCTATAAAGGCCTCTTGTGGTATTTCAACTCTACCAAATTGTTTAGATCGAGCTTTTCCCCTTTTTTGTTTTTTTAAAAGTTTCTTTTTTCGATCCGTTGCTCCGCCACCGTGGATCTTAGTCAAAACATCTTTAGAAAATCCCTTAATAGACTCTCTTGCTACAATTTTTCCCCCAATAGCTGCCTGAATGGGTATCATAAAATTATGTCTAGGGATTAAGTCTTTAAGCTTCTCACATACTTGTCTTCCTGTTTTTTGAGCAAAGTCTTTATGAATAATCATTGCAAGAGCATCTACTGGTTCAGCATTTACCAGGATGCCTAATTTAACCAAGTCTCCTTCTCTGTGGCCTATAATTTCATAATCAAAACTTGCGTAACCACTTGAAATTGATTTTAATTTGTCATTGAAATCAAAAACTACTTCATTTAATGGAAGTTCATATGACAATACAGCTCTATTTCCTGAATAACTTAAATTTATTTGTATTCCTCTTTTGTCCTGGCAAATTTTAATTATTGAACCCAAATATTCATCTGGAGTTATAATTGTTGCTTTAATCCAAGGTTCCTCAATTTTGGTTATTTGAGTCGGATCTGGCATATTTGTTGGATTTTGAAGATCTATGACTTCGCCTTTTAACTTATGAACTTTATAAATTACTCCTGGCGTTGTTGTAATTAAATTAACATCAAATTCTCTTTCTAGTCTCTCGGTAATAATTTCTAAATGAAGCAAACCTAAAAAACCACATCTAAAACCTAAGCCTAATGCACTTGAGGACTCTGGATCGTATGAAAAGCTGGAGTCATTTAGTTTAAGTTTTGCAAGTCCATCTTTTAATTTTTGATACTCAGAACTGTCTACTGGAAATAGACCACAAAAGACAACTGGTTTACTTGGTTTAAAACCTGGCAAAGGTTTTTGAATGGGATTAGTTGCATCACATATTGTGTCTCCAACTTTTGTTTCAGATAGAGATTTAATACCAGTTATTATAAAACCAATTTCACCAGAATTAAGTTCGTCTACTACGGTTGGCTTAGGCGTAAAAACTCCAACTTTTTCAATAATATATTCTTGATCATTTGATAAAAGTTTTATTTTCATGCTTTTTTTAATTTTTCCATCAATTACTCTGACTAAAATTACAACCCCTAAATAACTATCATACCAACTATCTACTAATAAAGATTTTAACTTTTCTTCAGTTTGGCCTTTTGGTGCAGGCAAATTATTTACAATAGACTCTAGAATCTCAGCTATACCCTCTCCTGTTTTTCCTGAACAAGAAATTGCATTTGAAGTGTCAATACCAACCACATCTTCAATTTCTTTTTTTGTTTTTTCTAAATCTGAAGCTGGTAAGTCAATTTTATTTAAAACAGGTATTACCTCGTGATTAATTTCTAAAGCTTGATAAACATTAGCCAAAGTTTGGGCCTCTACACCTTGTGTGCTATCCACAATAAGAAGTGATCCTTCACATGCAGAAAGGGAACGACTTACCTCGTAACCAAAATCAACATGCCCCGGAGTGTCGATAATATTTAGTGTGTATTCATGACCATCTTTTGCTTTATATTTTAATTTAACAGTTTGAGCTTTAATTGTAATACCTCTTTCTCTCTCTATATCCATTGAGTCTAAAACTTGCTGTTTCATTTCTCTATCAGTAAGACCTCCACATTTATGTATTATTCTATCTGCTATTGTTGATTTGCCATGGTCAATATGCGCAATTATTGAAAAGTTACGAATTCTACTTATATCTGACATTATGACCTAATTATTGCGCCAGTTTTATTTTTTACAGTGTCAATTATTTTTTGACTAACTTGATCTAAGTCTTTTTCAGTTAAAGTTTTATTCAAAGATTGAAGTGAAACATTTATTGCAACTGACTTTTTTCCTTCAGGAATATTTTCACCTTCAAATACATCGAAAGTTGTAACATTTTTAATTATATCTTTATCTATATTTTTAATTAATTTTTCAAGTTCTCCAACTTTATATGACTTGTCTAAAACGAAAGCAAAATCCCTTTCAGATTTTTGATAATCTGAAACAATATAATTTTTTTTTGTAATTCTCATTTTTTTATTTGGTTCTTTTATATTCTTTAAAAAAATTTCAAAACCAAATATATTTTTTTCTTTAAAATCCAATTTTTGAATAATTCCTGGATGTAATTCACCAAAATAAGCAAGATGTGGTCCTTTTTCGGAATTTAAATTAATAGAGCCAGACCTTCCCGGGTGATAACAGTTTTTTGACAATGAGCTTACAAATAAATCGTTTTCTTCGATTCCAAGTTCAATTAAAGTTCTAATTACATCAGCTTTAATATCAAATACATCTAAATTTCTTGATTTTTCAGACCAACTTTTTCTTCCTACTAAACCTGATTTCAATCCTCCGGCTACTATTTGTTGTTCACCGGGATTTTTACCATAAAATGTTGGACCGATTTCAAAAAAGGACAAATCTTCATTTCCTCTATCTTGATTTTTTTTGAGATTAATAGCTAGGTTTGAAAAAATAGACCTTCTTAAAACATTTAGGTCAGATGAAATAGGGTTATAAATAAGAATTTCTTTTTCTCCATTTGAAAATTGTTTGTCAATTTTAGAATCTGTAAATGACCATGTAACAGCTTCTAAGTAACCTTTAGATGCTAATGCTCTTTGAGAAAGATGAAATAACTTTTGATTAAAATTTAAAGTATCTGTATCTCTTTCTTTCTTAGGCTCAATAAGCTTAATATGATTAAACCCTTTTATTCTAATTAATTCTTCGATTAAATCGACAACTTGAATTACATCAGGTCTCCAAGATGGAACTTCCACTTTGAAACCAGTTTTGATTTTTTTTAATTTAAATCCTAGAGCATTTAGTATTTTACTGGCTTCTGAGGAAGATATTGAAATTCCAATAATATTTTTAAAATCTTCGATATTAAAATTTATTATATTATTTTTTTTCATTTTTGATCCAGTTATTTCAAATTTACTTGCCTTACCTCCACATATTTCTAGGATTAATGCTGTGGCAACCTCTAAACCTTCTTTTATCGAATTTGGATCAATACCTCTTTCAAATCTATATTTTGCGTCAGAATTTAAATTTAATAAACGTGCAGTTCTTCTTATAGAAGTCGGCAAAAAGTAAGCTGATTCTAATAAAATATTTTTTGTATTAAGTTCTGTAGCTGTTTTTGTTCCTCCGATAATTCCACCTAGGCCTAAAACACTACTATTATCAGCTATTACACACATATTTTTTTTTAGTTTATAATTTTTCTCATTAAGGGAGTCGAATTTTTCATTTTCTTTTGAATTCCTTATAATTATTTCTTTATCAATTTTGTCTGCATCGTATGCATGCAGTGGTCTATTTAAGTCAAACATTACATAATTAGTTACGTCCACAACTGCAGATATAGGTTTTAAACCAAGTGATAATATCTTTTCTTTCAGCCATTTTGGACTTTCCTTGTTAGAAATATTTTTAATGTAACAAGATCCAAAAGTAGTGCATCCTTGATTAATATCTTTTTTTATTGAAATTTTTATGGGTTGTTTAAAGCCCTGTTTAAAAGATTTATTTTTTTTTAATTTAAGTTTTCCTAAACCTGAGGACGCTAAATCTCTTGCAATACCTCTTACACCTAAACAGTCTGGTCGATTTGGTGTAATTGAAATATCAATTATTTTTTCTGAATTATTTTTAAAGTAACTCTTTCCTAATTCTTTATCTTTATTTTTTAGCTCTATAATTCCTTCGCTTTCATTTGAGATCTTTAATTCGCTTTCAGAACAAAGCATCCCTTTTGACTCGACTCCTCTTATTTTTGCTACTTTTAATTTAAAATTTGTTTTTGGTATAACTGACCCTGGAGGGGCATAAATTGTAATTAAGCCATGTCGGGCATTTGGTGCTCCACAAACAACTTTTAAAACTTTATTGTCACCTAAGGTAATATCACAAACTTTAAGTTTATCTGCGTTAGGGTGTTTTTCTACTTTTAAAATTTTTGCAATTTTAAAAGTATTTAATTCTCCTGAACTTTCTTTTTTTACACTTTCTACCTCAAGACCTATGTTTGTAAGCTGGTCGACAATTTTATTTTCATTTGCACTTGTATTTAGATGTTCTTTAAGCCACGGAATAGTAATAATCATTTACTTAACCCTCTGTAATTTGTTGGAACATCTAAAGGGTCAAAACCAAAATGATTTAACCATCGGTAATCTGTCTCAAAAAATGATCTTAAATCATTAATGCCATATTTAAGCATCGCTAACCTGTCAATTCCCATACCGAAAGCATAGCCTTGATACTTGTTACTATTTACTTTTACATTTTTTAGTACGTTTGGATGAACCATTCCACAACCTAAAATTTCTAGCCATTTATCACCTTCTCCAATTTTAATTTTTCCATTTTCTAAACTATAACCAATATCTACTTCTGCAGAAGGTTCAGTAAATGGAAAATGACTTGGTCTAAATCTCATTTTTATATTTTTGACTTCAAAGAATTCTTTTACAAAATAACTAAGGCAACCTTTAAGGTGGCTCATAGTTATATTTTCATCAATATATAAACCCTCTAATTGATGGAACATTGGAGCATGGGTTTGATCACTATCACAGCGGTAGGTTCGTCCAGGAACAATTATTTTAAATGGTGGTTTGCCATTTAACATTGTTCTAATTTGAACCGGAGATGTGTGTGTTCTTAATAAAATCTTTTTATTTTCCTCTAAATAAAATGTGTCATGCATATCTCTAGCAGGGTGATCTTCCGGAGTATTAAGAGCCGTAAAATTGTTATATTCTGTTTCTACATCAGGACCTTCAGCAACTTCAAAGCCTATTTCTGAAAAAATGGATGATATTTCGTCTATAACTTGAGATACGGGATGAATCTTTCCATTTTGATGTGGTCTTATTGGAAGAGTTATATCTATTTGTTCATCTTTTAATTTTTTATTAATTTCTTTAGACTCTAAATCATAACTTTTAGTTTCAATTTGATTTGTTAAGTTTTCTTTTAATTTATTTAATTTTGAAGCAAATTCTTTTCTATCATTAACATTCAAAGAACCCAAAGTTTTAAACTGAACTGTTATTAGCCCATTTTTTCCGAAAAATTCGGTCTTTAAATTTTGTAAATTTTCCTTAGAGTTGATATTTAATATCTTCTCATTAAAAACAGATTGTATTTTTTTTAGTTCAATCATAGGGTTTTTTGATTCTTTTAATTATCTAGAATAAATCAAAGACCCTTATTAGTTAAGTGAGGATTGTACTTTTTTTACTATAGTTTTAAACACTTCTGGATTGTTATAAGCCAATTCAGCTAACACTTTTCTATCTAATTTGATTTTTGACTTATTCAGGCCGTTGATAAATTTAGAATAAGTTAATCCTTCAATTCTAACACCTGCATTTATTCTTTGGATCCACAATGATTTAAATTCTCTTTTTTTAGCTCTTCTGTCTCGATAGGCATATTGCATAGCCTTTTCCATTGCTTGCCGAGCAATACGAATTGTATTTTTACGTCTTCCGTACTGTCCTTTGACTGCTTTAAAAACTTTTTTGTGTTTTGCTTTACTAATTACACCACGTTTAGTTCTTGCCATAAAATTTATTAATTATAAGGCATATACGACTTCACAATCTTAGTGTCTTGTTTTGACATAATCGTAGTGCCTCTTTGTTTTCTTATTTGAGAATTAGTTCTTTTAATCATACCGTGTCTTTTACCAGCTTGTGGCATTTTTATTTTACCAGATGCTGTGAATCTAAATCTTTTTTTAGCTGAGCTTTTAGTTTTAAGTTTAGGCATAATTAGTCGGTTTTATACATTTATTAAATAACCTTTACAAGGTCATATTATCTCTATTAATCAGGCTGTATTATCATTATCATTTGCCTGCCTTCAAATTTAGGGTGTGTTTCCACTTTACCTACTTCTTTGGTGTCCTCAATTATTCTTTTCATTAGATCTTTACCAAGCTGAATGTGTTGCATTTCTCTTCCTTTGAATTTTACAGTAAATTTAACCTTGTCTTTTTTCGTTAAAAATTTTTTTGCATTTTTAATTTTAAAATTATAATCATGAACATCTGTACCTGGTCTTAGTTTAATCTCTTTAAGTGAAACAATTTTTTGCTTTTTTTTGGCAACATTAGCTTTTTTTTGTAAATCATATTTATACTTTCCCATGTCCATTATTTTACAAACAGGTGGGTTTGCATTTGGTGAGATTTCTATTAAATCAAGACCTTCATTTTTAGCAGCCTCAATAGCTTTATTTAATGCAAGCACTCCTAAATTGCTACCATCACTGCCAATAACCTGAACATCAATAGCTCTTATTTTTTCATTAGCTTTTGGTCCCTGCGCACGACTCCTTCTTTGAAAATAATTAGGTTTGAAGTTTGACACTTAATCTAAAGGAAGCTTGTTGGCTGAAATAATCTTTTTAATTATTTCTTCTCGTTTAAAAGTTTCTTGTTTTTCAGAACCTAGAGTTCTTACTGTTACTGTGTTTTCTTCAACTTCTTTTTTTCCACAAACTAATATCATTGGAACTTTTGCTAAAGAATGTTCTCTTATTTTATAATTTATTTTTTGATTTCTTAAATCCACTTCGCATTTTATACCTTCTTTAAACAAATCTTTAAATAATTTTTTTACATATTCATTACTGTCTTCTGCGATTGGACATACTACAGCTTGTATAGGTGATAACCAAAAAGGTAATTTACCTGCATAATTTTCAATAAGAATACCTATAAATCTCTCTAAAGAGCCAAATAAAGCTCTATGTAACATTACTGGAACTTTTTTTGTTCCATCTTTAGCTACATAAGAAGCGCCAAGTCTTCCAGGAAGATTTAGATCAACTTGTAATGTGCCACACTGCCAGTCTCTGCCTATTGCATCTCTTAAAACAAATTCTATCTTTGGACCATAAAAAGCTCCCTCTCCTTTATTAACAATGTATTTGAGCTTAGATTGTTTAATCGCTGAAAGAAGTGCGGCCTCAGATTTATCCCAACTTATATCATCGCCAACTCTTTTTTGTGGCCTATCAGAATATTTTAAAATAATATTTTCAAAACCTAAATTTTTATAAATATTTAAAATCAAGTTTGTAACTGTGAGAGACTCTTGGGTAATCTGTTCTTCGGTACAAAAAATATGGGCGTCATCTTGTGTAAAAGCTCTAACTCTCAACAAACCATGTAATGCTCCAGAAGGTTCATACCGATGAACTTTACCAAATTCAGATAATTTTAAAGGTAGATCTCTGTAGCTCTTTAATCCTTGATTAAATACCTGAACACAACCTGGGCAATTCATTGGCTTTATTGCAAATATTTTTTCATCAGGAGTTTTAGATGTAAACATATGTTCACCAAACTTTTCCCAATGTCCAGACTTTTCCCAAAGAGACTTATCTAAAAGTTCTGGAGTATTAATTTCTTTATAACCAGCTAACCTTTGTTTTGTTCTCATGTATTCAATTAACCTTTGAAATAAAATCCACCCTTTTTCGTGCCAAAAAACAGCACCCGGGCTCTCTTCTCTAAAATGAAAAAGATCCATTTCTTTCCCAAGTTTTCTATGATCTCTTTTTTCTGCTTCAGCTAAACGATTTAAATAGTCATCTAAATCTTTCTTATCACTCCAGCATGTTCCGTAAATTCTTTGAAGCATTTCATTATTAGAATCACCTCTCCAGTAGGCTCCAGAAACTTTGGTAAGTTTAAAAGCCTTTCCTATCTTTCCTGAGGACTCTAAATGTGGACCTCTACAAAGATCATACCAAGTATCACCGTGATGATATATAGAAAGCTCTTCCTCTTTTGGAATACTCTCTATAATTTCAGCTTTATAATTTTCACCTATTTTTTTAAAATGTTTAATTGCTTCGTTTCTTTTCCAAACTTCTCTTCGTGTTTTAACGTTTCTATCAATTATCTCTGACATTTTTTTTTCAATTTTTTTTAAATCTTCACTAGTAAAAGGTTCTTTCCTAGCAAAGTCGTAAAAAAAACCATCTTCAATCACTGGACCAATCGTTACTTGGGTTCCAGGAAATAATTCTTGTACAGCCATCGCCATAATATGCGCCGCATCATGACGAATTACTTCTAATCCCTCTTTATCTTTTGAAGTAATAATTTTTACTAAAGAATCTTTTCTTATCTTAAAACTTAAATCTTTGAGCTGACCATCTACTTCCATAACTAGAGCTGCCTTTTCTAAAGATTTACTAATTTTTTTACTTAGCTCAAAACCATCTATTGAATTATCAAATTTGATTCTTTTTCCATCTAAAAGTTTTACATTTGGCATTGTTTTATTTATTAAGTAGTTTCTTGTATTCTGTAAAGGTTGATTGACACATTTTTTCTACATTAAATTTTTTTGTAACATTTTTTCTACCTTCTCGACCCATTAATTGCAATGTTTCTTGATCTTGTTCCATAATATTTTTCATTAAAACTGCTAATTCTTTTGGGTCATTAAAAGCATACAAGTAACCTGTTTTTTTATTTATAACTGTTTCTTTAGAACCACCAAGATTACTTGCAATTATTGGTTTCTGCATTGCTTGAGCCTCAACTGCTACTCTCCCAAACGCTTCTGGTTCTATAGATGCAGAGACAATAATATCTGATAATTTATATGCTACAGGCATGTTTCTGCAGTTTGGTATAAATAATATTGATCTTGTTATTTGATATTTTTCAGCTAAAACAAATAACTTCTTAGAATAAACGTTTCTACCTTGATCTGATCCTAAAATTATTGCTTGAAAATTTTCTTTTCCTAAGTCTCTTTTTAAAATCGATAATGCTCTAATAAATATTTCTTGCCCTTTCCACTTTGTAAGCCTACCAGGTAAAAGAATGGTAAATTTATTGCTATCTATTTTCCACTTATCTTTTTGTCTTTCTAGGTCTTTATCTGAAACATTTTCAGGATTAAAATAATCAATATTTATTCCCCTAAAAATTACCATTAATTTTTTTTTTCTATAATTTAAAAATTTTTGATAATTTTCATTGATATGTGAAAAAATAAAATTTGAACCTGCTATAATTAATTTTGATTTTAACATAATGCTGTTGTAATATTTTTTAATAGGGCCTGAAAAATTATATGTTCCATGATAGGTAGTTACAAATTTTCTTCCAGTTAAGAGGCACACAAGCCAACAAGACCACGCTGGCGCTCTGCTTCGAGCATGAACAATATCTATCCTGTAAAACAAAACTAAGATTGATAAAATAATAAAGTTTGAAATAATTAAAATAGGGTTTTTGGAATGAACAGGCAAAGTAAATAATTTAACTTTGTCTCTTCTCACATATTTTAAAAGCTTGCCTCCACTAGTAACTAAAAAGGATTTACATCCTTTTTCTGCTAGAAAATGAGCTAAATCATAACAGCCTGTTTCCGCACCACCGTAACCAAGTTCTGGAATAACTTGTAAAACTTTTATTTTGTCCGACATATGATAAAATTACAAAATCAATATATAATAACTAAGTTCTAGTAAACTTTATATGAAAAAATTTAAATACGTGAAGATATCAAAAACAAAAAAATTAAGATATTTGAACAATAAATTTAAACAAAGTCCGTATATCATTTTCCTGCATGGTTTTATGTCAGACATTGAAGGAGAAAAACCTAGTGCATTTAAAAAGTATGCCTCAAAGAATAAGCTTGGTTTTTTAGCTATAGAATGCTCAGGTCATGGAAAATCTTCAGGAAAATTTATTAAAGGAAATATATCTAGCTGGAGTAATGATATAAAAATTTCTATAAAAAAAATTATTGGCAGAGAAAATTTTATTCTTATTGGTTCTAGTATGGGGGCTTGGATATCTTTAAATATTTTTAAATATTTTAATAATCAAATTAAAGGCTTTGTTGGAATTGGTTCTGCACCTGAATTCATAGATCGTATTATGTGGAAAAAATTTAATAAAAAAATCAAAAAAGAAATTTTAAAAAAAGGGATAAGTTACGTTAAATCTGGTGACTATGAATATCCCATTACTCGTCAACTTGTAAAAGATGGTAAAAAAAATAAAGTTTTTTCAAAAAAAATTAAATTACCAATAAAGGTTACTATGATTCATGGGAAAAGAGACGAAGTGGTGCCAATTTCATTTTCTAAAAAAGTTTTGTCAATATTTACAAAAGCTAAAAAAAAACTCGTAGTAATAAAAAATGGCGACCACAGTTTATCAAAAAAAAATTGTCTTATTAAAATTGAAAAAGAATTAGATAATATTATTTTTAATAAAATTTAATCCCTCAATATAAGTTGGGTACTTTAATTTGTAATTAAAAAAAATTTTCATTTTTTTGTTATTAACTTTTTTTGAGTCTTTATAAAAATTTTTCATGGTACCACTCTCGATTGATTGTATATTTATAGTTTGAGGTTTTTCAATTTTTAATAATTTAGATCCATATAGGATAACTTCTTCAAGAGACGCGGGTTTATCATCAGAAATATTATAAACTTCTTTAGATTTAAAATTTGTTAAAGATTTATGCAGAACATTTGCAATGTCATCTAAATGTATTCTTGAAAAAAAGTGATTTTTAATATTAACAATTTTTTGTTCGCCAAGCTTCAATCTAATTAATATATTTCTTTTGTTTGAGTAAATGCCTGATAGTCTAAATATTTGAATTGGTAAATTATTTTTTGAAGCTAATTCCATCCACAACTTTTCAGCTTTTAATCTTTCTACACCACTTAATGAAGTCGGTTTTGTTTTGCTTTCTTCATTTACCCATTCACCTTGATGGTCGCCATAAACACTCGTAGCCGATAAATATGTTATCCACTTAGGTTTACAATTTCCTAAAATTTTTCCAAAGTTTTTTATAACTATGTCTGTTCCTTTTACTGGAGCTATAGAAACTAAAAAATAATCAACATTTTTAATTTTTTTTATAATTTCATTATCAAAAAAATTATCGTTAAGTTGAAAGCTGTCATAACTGATACCTTCAAACATTTTTTTTTGATACTTTTCTCTTGAAGTGGCGGAAAAGTTAATTTCAATATTTTCAGAAATTAATTTTTTGATAAAATTTTTTGCAACTTGCCCAAAACCAAAACAGAAAATATTCATTTTCTTCATTTAACTAACTTTCTTTACATGCAATTTATCAGAGATTGGATTTTCTAATTTATCTAACATTTCAAGAGGGCATATTTGTTTAAAATAAGTTAGCTCGTTTTCAAAATTTAAAAGAATCTTTTTTGCAATTTTTGAATTAGTCTCTTTTGAAAAATCTTCTAAATTTTCTTTTAAAAAATTTTTCCAGTATTCTGTTTCAACTGATTGCCACATAATAGAGTCTGAATTTACATAATTTTCAAAATTATTTTTTTTATCGTATACAAATGCCATACCTCCTGTCATGCCTGCCCCAAAATTATCTCCTACTTGACCAATAATTATCGCAGCTCCACCTGTCATATATTCACATCCATGAGCGCCGCACCCTTCAATTATTGCTAAACTTCCAGAGTTTCTTACGGCAAAACGCTCTCCAGCCTGGCCTGAAGCGTAAAGTTTTCCTGAAGTTGCTCCATATAAAACAGTATTTCCGATAATTACATTTTCGTTAGAAATTAATTTACTATTTTTTGAAGTGTGAACTATTATTGTTCCTCCTGATAAACCTTTGCCTACATAGTCATTTGTATCGCCCTCAACGACTAATTTAATACCTTTGGTTAAAAATGCTCCTAATGATTGTCCTGCTGAACCTTGAAGCTTAATAGTAATTAGATCTTTACTTAATTTGTTGTCACCATATTTTTTGTATAAATAATGAGATAGTCTAGTTCCTACTGACCTGCATGTATTTTCAATTTGGTACTCAAATATATTTTTTTCTTTTTCACTAATTTTTTCTTTAATTTCATCCCAAATTTTTTCGTCCAAAGTGCCAGGAACCTCATTTATGATTTTTTCTTTGCAAAATCTAGGGTTTTCGCCTGGATCTGCCTGTACTAAAATTGGATTTAAATCAAGATCATCGAGATTTGATGATCCCTTATTTACTTGTGTCAACAAATCTGTTCTACCTATGATTTCATTAATTGATCTATAGCCAATTGAAGCAAGAATCTCTCTCACTTCTTTAGCAACAAATGTAAAAAAATTTACAACTTTTTCTGGAGTTCCACTAAATTTTTCTCTTAATTTTTTATCCTGACTACAAACACCTACTGGGCAAGTATTTGAATGGCATTGGCGAACCATAATACATCCCATGGCAATTAGAGAAGAAGTTCCCATACCATATTCTTCGGCTCCCATCATTGCAGCTATAATAATGTCTCTACCAGTTTTTAAACCTCCATCAGTTCTAACTGTTACTCTATGTCTTAAATTATTTAATGTTAATACCTGATTGGTTTCAGTGAGTCCCATCTCCCATGGGATTCCAGCATATTTTATACTTGTTTGAGGACTTGCACCTGTTCCGCCAGAATGGCCAGAAATTAAAATGATATCAGCTTTGGCTTTCGCTACTCCAGCTGCAATAGTCCCTATTCCTGTTGAGGCAACTAATTTTACTCCAACTCTAGCTTTGGGGTTTATTTGTTTTAAATCGTAAATTAGTTGAGCTAAATCCTCTATTGAGTAAATATCGTGATGTGGCGGCGGAGATATTAAGGTTACACCAGGAGTTGAGTGTCTCAATCTTGCAATTTCATCAGTTACTTTAAATCCAGGTAGTTGACCACCTTCACCCGGCTTTGCTCCTTGGGCTATTTTAATTTCAATCTCATTTGCATTATTAAGATAATCAACTGTAACGCCAAATCTTGCTGAAGCTATTTGCTTAACTCTTGAATTTGCAGTGTCACCATTTGGCAAAACTTTAAAACGTTTCGCGTCTTCACCACCTTCTCCACTACATGAAGCTCCTTTAATTCTGTTCATTCCTTTAGCTAAAGTTTCGTGTGCCTCAGCTGATAAAGCCCCATGGGACATGCTTCCACTTCCAAATCTTTTCAATATTTCCTCTATCGGCTCAACTTCCTCTATACTAATCGGCTCCTTACTTTTTTTGAACTCCAATAAATCTCTTAAGTTAATTGGAGGAAGATCGTGAATACCCTTGGAATATTTTTTATAATGCTCGTAAGAATTTGTCCCGACTGCATGCTGAAGAACATGAATTAAACTTCCTTGAAATTGATGATTTTCTCCAGTTTTTCGATATCTGTATAGACCTCCGATCGGTAATGTAAAAATATTTTTTTCTGCAAATTTTTTATGAAGCTCTTTAATTTTTGTTTCTATCCCAGTAATTCCTATTCCAGAAATTCTTGAACTCATTCCCGGAAAATAGTCCGAAACTAGTGCTCTACTTAAACCTACAGCTTCAAAATTACATCCACCTCTATATGAGCTAATTACTGAGATTCCCATTTTTGACATAATTTTTAGTAATCCTGCATCAATTGATCTTTTAAATTTTTGTACACAACTATTAAAATTTTGCTTACCAAATAAATTTTTTTGACACCTTTGAAAAATGCTATCAATTGCTAAATATGGGTTTATAGTTGTAGCTCCAACTCCTATCAAAACTGCAAAAGAATGAGTATCTAAAATATCAGCACTTTCAACATTTATTGAACAATATCCCCGTAGCCCTAATTTAACTAAATGAGAATGAACTGCACCTACCACTAGTACCGATGGTATACTTGCACTTTTATCGGATATTTTTTTATCCGATAATATTAAAGTAGAACTGCCCTCTCTTACCGCTATTTCACATTCTTCTTTTAGTTGTTCAATTCTGTCTTTTAGCGGGTTATTCACATCAAATGTGCAATCTAAAATTTTCAATTTTTTTGAAAAAATTTTTTTAAATTTTTTAAATTGAGAGTTTGTAAGAATTGGGCTGTCTAAAACATAAATATTTTCCTCGGTCAAATTATCGAAATCTAAAATATTTCCTAAATTTCCAAATCTTGTTTTGAGACTCATTACTTTATTTTCTCTTAAGGAGTCTATTGGTGGATTTGTAACTTGACTAAAATTTTGTCGAAAGTAATGAGCAATCGGTCTAAAATGACTTGAAAGAACTGCAACAGGAGTATCGTCACCCATGGATCCAGAAGCTTCTTTGCCATCTTCTGCCATTGGGTGCAATATTAACTCAAGGTCTTCAATGCTTAAGCCTGCTAAGTACTGCCTTCTTCTTAATTCTTCTCCAGTGAAATTTACTTCTTCATCTTTAACTAAAATTTTTTTGTCTAAGTCAATAATTTGTTTATTATATTTTTTGTAGTCTTTGGCAATAAGATCTTTTACTTGTTTATCTTTAAATAATTTACCTTCTTTAAGATCAATTGCTATAATTTGTCCTGGACCTAACTTTCCTTTTGAAACTATCTTCTCTTCTGGAATTTTTATCATCCCAGACTCTGATCCTGCAAAAAATAGATTGTCTGAAGTAGTAGCGTATCTTAAAGGCCGTAAACCATTACGATCAGTTGCAGCTAAAACCCATTTAGCATCTGTAGCACAAATAGCTGCTGGTCCATCCCAAGGCTCTATTGAACTATTTAAGAAATTAAATAAATCTTGATGATTTTTCGAAACTGTTTTGCTTCGTTTTGACCATGCATCTGGGATCATCATAAGCTTGATTAGAGGGGCTAATTTTCCAGAATGAGTTAATAATTCAAAAACATTATCTAGAGCTCCTGAGTCTGAAGTGCTTCTAATAACTGGCTTAAGATCCCCTACATTTTTAAATAGTGGACTCGACATGTCTTGTTCATGTATTTTCATCCAGTTTATATTTCCTTTAACTGTATTAATCTCCCCATTGTGTGCAAGAGTTCTAAATGGTTGGGCTAAATCCCAGCTGGGAAACGTGTTAGTAGAATACCTTTGATGAAATATTACAAACCTTGATGAAAAATTTTTATCATTTAAATCTGGATAAAAATCAGCCAAAGCTTCAGCTAGAAACATTCCTTTATAAACGATGGATCTTGAACTAAAAGAACAAATATAAAATTCTTTAAGCTGTGAGTCTCTTGCTAATTTTTCAATTTTTTTTCTTACTACAAATAATTCTCTTTCTAAATCATTAGTTTGAAGATTTTCATTTTTTTTAAATAAAACTTGAGCTATTTCAGGCCTGTTTAAATCTGCAGTTTTTCCTAAAACTTTAGGATTAACGGGCACCTGCCTCCAACCATAGATAGTAAAATTTTCCGCAAGTAATGCAGCTTCTATTATACCTCTACATTTTTCTTGATCGGAGTAGTTTGTTCTAGGAAGAAAAACCATACCAACACAGATTCTTTTTGTGTCATCAGGGCTATGACCGGTTGATTTTATTTTTTCTCTAAAAAAATCAGGTGCAATTTCTAATTGAATACCAGCTCCGTCTCCTGATTTTCCATCTGCATCAACTGCTCCTCTATGCCAGATAGCCTTTAATGCTTCAATTCCATATTCAACAATTTTTCTGTATTTTTTTCCGTCAGTTGACGCAACCATGCCGACTCCACATGCGTCGTGTTCCATTCTTTCATTATAAATATAATTATCCTCTAATAATTTTTTATTTTTTTTGTAATTTTTCATTTTAAGCAGCTTCTTCTTTTTTTTCTTTAAGAATTTTTTGTTTAAGAAATTTTTCAATTTGAATCGCTGCATCTCTGCCGTCTTTAATAGCCCACACTACTAAAGAAGCACCTCTTACAATATCTCCAGCTGCAAAAACACCATCAATATTAGTTTGCATTGTTTGTAAGTTAATATTAATTGTGCCCCAACGAGAAACAGAAAGTTCTTCGGCTCCAAATAATTTAGGAATATTTTCAGGATCAAATCCTAAGGATTTAATGACCATATCTGCTTTAATTAAATACTCAGAATTTTTTTGAGTAACTGGCCTTCTTCTACCTGATGCATCTGGATCACCTAATTGCATTTTGTTTACTTCAACTCCAGATACTGAATTGTTTCCAATAAATTTTTTAGGACTAGTTAACCATACAAATTCAACACCCTCTTCTTCAGCATTTGAAACTTCTCTTGCTGAACCTGGCATATTTTCTTTATCTCTACGATATATACATTTTACAGATTTTGCTTTTTGTCTGACTGCAGTTCTTACACAGTCCATCGCAGTATCGCCTCCACCAATAACAACTACATTTTTTCCTTCAGAATTCAAGATGCCTCGGTCAAATAACTTAACTTGGTCACCTAAACCTTTTCTATTCGATGCCGTCAAAAATTCCATCGCTGGAAAAATATTTTGTAAATTATTTCCTGGAATTTCAATTTCTCGAGCTTTATAAACCCCTGTTGAGATTAAAATCGCATCGTGTATTTTTCTTAATTCTGCAAGAGTTTTATTTTTTCCTACTTCAAAATTTTGAATAAATTTTATACCGCTTTCTCTTAAAAGTTTTGTCCGTCTTTCAACTACAAATTTTTCTAATTTAAAATTAGGTATACCATAAATTAAGAGTCCACCAGGTCTATCATACCTATCATATATGGTAACTTTATAACCTAACTTTCTTAATTCTTCTGCACACGCCATACCAGCTGGGCCTGCACCAACTATTCCTATTGATTGCTTTAATTCTTTATTTATCTTTACGGGTTTTACCCATCCTTTTTCCCATGCATTATCAGTTATAAATTTTTCGATTGATCCTATAGTTACAGTTCCATGACCAGACTGTTCTATAACGCAATTTCCTTCACAAAGTCGGTCTTGAGGACATATTCTTCCACAAACTTCTGGCATATTATTAGTACTTTGTGATAATTCGTAAGCTTCTTGGAGTCGCCCCTCTGCAGTAAGTTTTAACCAATCGGGTATATTGTTTTGTAAAGGACAGTGTATCTGACAAAATGGTACTCCACACTGAGAACATCTGCTTGACTGATCTTTAGCTTTTTCATTAATAAAATCTTTATAAATTTCATTAAAATCATCTTTTCTTTCAACAGTCTCTCTCTTGGTGGGGGTTTGTTGATCAAGCTTTGTAAACTGTAGCATTTTTTTAGTCATAATTTTCAATAAACTAATCGATTCATTAGAAATATTAAAGGTAAAATAGGTAATGATAGCTGACTTAATTGCTTAAAAAACCTTATTTTTGATGACTAATAATGTCATACCTGTTATGCAATTTCATTGTCACGAAAAAAACAATCTTAAGTTTTAAAAATTCAATATGATTGAAGTATTCATTCTTTCTATTTTTCAAGGGATAACCGAGTTTATTCCTGTAAGCTCTTCTTCGCATTTAATAATTGTCTCAAAATATTTAAACTTCAATAATCAAAATTTAACAATAGATTTAAGCCTCCATGTAGGATCTTTTTTTGCAGTGATAATATATTTTAGAAGAGATTTATTAAATTTTATAGAAAACAAAAAACTACTTTTAAGAATAGTTCTAGCTTCAATTCCTACAATGGTAGTAGGATTTGTTTTGGTTAAATTTGAATTAATTCAATATTTAAGGGATCCTAAGATTATTGCGTGGACTACAATAATATTTGGTATTTTACTATTTTTCAGCGATAAATTTAAAAATGAAAACGTTATAGATGAAAACTTAACCTTAAAATCAGCAATATTTATTGGATTATTTCAAATACTTTCTTTAGTGCCAGGTGTAAGTCGATCCGGTATTACCATAACAGCAGCTAGATTCCTTAAATTTAAAAGATTTGATGCAGCAAAAATATCTTTTTTATTATCAATACCAACATTGGCTGCTATTACTATTTTTATGTTTCTAAGCTTATATAAAAATAATGATTTTAACTTCTCGTCTTTAAACTTATTAGCAGTATTACTTTCTTACATATTTTCTTACTTAACAATAAATTATTTTCTTAAATATTTAAAAGATTTTAATTTTAATATTTTTGTAATTTACAGAATTGCTATTGGACTAATAATAATATATTTAGCTTAAAATTCATTATGGAAAATATAAAAAAAATAAATTTCTTACAAATTTTAATATTAACAATACCATTTTCTATTGCTTTAGGAAATTTAGTAACCAATTTAAATATTCTATTGTTTATAATTTTTGGATTTTATAGATATCAATTAAAAATTTTTACAGTTGAAAAAAATTTGTTTAATATTTCAATGTTTTCTTTTTTCTTTTTTTTAATTTTTACATCTTTTATTAACTTTACAAACTTTCCTAGTATTTTTAGTTTTGAAATTTATAATCCAGAGCATATAATTAAATCTCTTCTTTTTTTAAGATATTTTCTTTTTTATCTCGTCTTAAATAAGCTAATAGAAAGTGGAGAGTTTAATTTTAAATATTTATTTTTCACGTGTGCCTTTATCTCTACATTTTTGGGAATTGATTTAATAATACAAAATATTTTTGGAGTAGATTTATTTGGGTACGAATTAATGCATGGTGGTAGAGGAGCTGGTTTTTTTGGAGATGAGCTTATAGCAGGAGGATTTTTACAAAAATTTTCTTTATTTTGTATTTTTCTTTTTCCCTTTTTTAATAGTGAAAAAATTAAAAATAACAAAATTATTTATTTTTCTCTTACTTCAATTTTTTTTCTATTTTCAATAATTTTATCATACAACAGAACTCCTTTAGTTCTTTTTATAATAAGTCTTGTTGTTTTCATTTTATTAGATAAAAGTTTTAGAAAATTTCTTATTTTAATTTTTGCAAGTTTAATAATAATATTTACATTAAGTTTCAATTTTTCAACAAAATTTTCTGGTCAATTTAAAACTTATTTAATAAGTATAAATGAAATATATAAGACTGTTGTACTTGATAATAATGAGAATATTTCATTAACTAGAGATTATTCTACAGGAAAAAATGTAAGAAGAATGTTAAATAGCACATATGCTGAATTATTTAAAACTTCTATTAATTTATGGAGTGAAAAAAAAATTATTGGCGGTGGAATAAAATCATTCAGAGTTAATTGCCATAAATATTTTGAATGTAGTACGCACCCTCACAATTATGTTTTAGAAATTTTAGTTGACACAGGAATAGTTGGCTTTTTTTTAGTTTCTATTTTTTCTTTGATTTCATTAATATCTTTCTTAAAAACTTATTTTAAAAAAAATCATTTAGATAATAATGAAAATACTAAATTTAAAATTATTATTATTGTTCCGTTTCTAATATTGCTAATGGAAATATTTCCTATAAGAAGTTCTGGTAGTTTTTTTTCTACAAATAATGCTATTTTAATATTTATGATGCTTGCTTTTGTTCAAAACTCGCCTTCGATTTTAAAGAATATAGGCAAGGAAGAGTAAAAGAATAAATATAATTACAAAAAAAAATATTACTGCCTTTTGAAGAGATAAGTGAGTAATAAACTTCATGATATTTATATTAATTTAAAATTATTTAAATACAATCTATTAATTTAATTGGTGCGCCTGCTAGGATTTGAACCCAGAACCTCCTGGTCCGTAGCCAAGCGCTCTATCCAGTTGAGCTACAGGCGCGTAATA
>MDTB01225463.1_pt1 | contig 23533 bp, 17 predicted proteins | sample 811161 | NCBI WGS metagenome assembly MDTB01 (sample SAMN05326650, study PRJNA326480) | marine metagenome | isolation source: seawater | place: Mediterranean Sea | collected 2009
TAGCGTATATATTCTTCAGTGCGCCGCCTAACTCGACACCAAAAATATCTTGACTGGCATAAACTCTAAAATAGTTACTTTGCAATACCGATTGGACTGCCTCAATAAGTTGCGAATCTTCACTGGCAATGACTGTACCAGTTAATTGTCGCTGCACGATTTCAACTGCCAAGTTGGGACCGCTCAACACACCGACGGCATTATTGGGTAATTCATCTTTGAGTACTTGACTCATTAATTTAAAACCAGCTGATTCTATGCCCTTGGTAACACTAACAACCATTGTTTGAGCGGAGATAACATTCGAAATTTTTTGACTAACAGAACGACAGGAATGACTCGGAACGGCAACAAATACGATATGTGCATCGATAACTGCTTGATCAATGTCAGTAGTGGCCTTCACATGCGGGTTTAATTTGAAATCTGCGAGATAGTAACTATTTTTATGCTGTTGATTTATCTCATCAGCACGATCTTGGCTGCGCAGCCAAAGTGTTGGTCGTGCGCCACTCTCTGCGATTAAATTGCAAATTGTTGTACCAAAACTACCTCCGCCAAGAACGGCAATCTTTAATGCTTCTTTCATAGGGCAACCCTTATGCGCAATGAAGGTAAAAGGCCAACGAAATTTGAGTGCACTTTATTGAGCCTAATGTCAGGACAGTTGTTATTGGATTTAACTTAATGATACCATCAAGCAACTAATCCTGACACTTATGCTCAGTGTTTATGCGCTCAATTCAAGAAGCAACTTATTCAATCGAGCAACAAAACTCGCTGGATCCTCTAAGCTATCGCCAGCTGCCAATGCCGCCTGATCAAACAACAACCTACTTAACTCACCGAAGCGATCTTCATCTGACTCATCATCTAATTTTGCAACCAATGGATGTCCTGGGTTAAGTTCTAAGATTGGCTTTGATGGCGGCAACTCTTGACCTGCAGCCTCCATAATTCGTCGCATTTGTGCGCCCATATCATGATCGCCAACAACCAAACAGGCCGGTGATTCTGTCAATCGATTAGTTACTCTCACTTCCTCTACCAACTCAGATAAAATTGTTTTAACTCGCTCGACTAGATCTTTATTTTGCTCAGTAATTTCTTCCTGTTCTTTTTTGTCATCGTCATTATCTAGCTGGCCTAAATCAAGCTCTCCTTTAGCGACATCTTGCAGCGGCTTACCGTCAAACTCCATCATATGACTCATAAGCCAATCATCAATACGATCATGCAGCAATAAGACCTCTACGCCTTTCTTTTTAAATACTTCTAGGTAAGGGCTGTTTTTAGCAGTAGAAAAGTTTTCTGCGGCTACATAGTATATTTTTTCCTGACCTTCTTTCATTCTTTCGACGTATGCTTCGAAAGACTCAGTTTGCTCAGCTGTATCGTTATAAGTAGTCGAAAAGCGTAATAATTTAGCTATCTTTTCTTTATTTACTTGGTCTTCAGCCGGCCCCTCTTTTAGCACGTTCCCAAACGCAGCCCAAAAGTTGGTATAATCATCAGGAGACTTTTTAGCCATTTTTTCCAGCATATCAAGCACTCGCTTTGTCAGTGCTGAGCGCATACTCTCGGTAGTGCTATCCTGTTGTAATATTTCACGGGAAACATTCAAAGGCAGATCATTGGAGTCAATAACGCCCTTAATAAACCGAAGATAGATAGGTAAAAACTGTTCAGCGTCATCCATAATAAAGGTTCGTTGGACATAAAGCTTTAGGCCTCTGGCGGAATCTCTATTCCATAAATCAAAAGGCGCCTTCTTAGGAATATAAAGTAAGCTGGTGTATTCAAACTTACCTTCAACCTTGTTGTGGCTCCACTTAATTGGATCTTCAAAATCATGAGAGATTGATTTATAGAATTGATTATATTCATCATCTGAAACATCAGTACGCGACCGGGTCCAAAGAGCGGTTGCATCATTGATGGCTTCAAATTCTGGTTCAGCCTCGACGACTGGTTCAGGCTCAGCACCGTCTTCAGTAGGCATTGGCGGAGACGGTTCTTTAATCATCTTGACAGGAATTGCAATATGATCTGAATATTTCTTAACGATGCTTTTTAATCGCCAGCTGTCAGCAAAATCATTTTCTTCATCTCTGAGATGAAGAATTACCATTGTTCCTTTTTCATGTTTTTCAACTTTCGCAATATTAAAATCAGCATCACCCGTTGATTCCCAATAAATGCCTTCGCTAATCTCAGTGCCGGCCCTTCGCGTTAATACCTCCACGCGATCGGCAACAATAAAAGCGGAGTAAAATCCCACACCAAATTGGCCAATTAATTGGCTATCTTGCTGTTCGTCACCGGTCATATTTTTAAGAAATTCTGCCGTTCCTGATTTAGCGATGGTACCTAAATTATTGATAACTTCTTGCTTAGACATACCAATACCGTTATCACTAATAGTAACGGTGTTACTGTCCTTATCGAATTCAATTTTAATCGCTAGCTCAGCACCACCCTCAAGCAAGGAATTATCATTTAAAGCTTCAAATCGTAATTTATCTGCCGCATCTGAAGCATTCGATATCAATTCACGTAGAAATATCTCTTTATTGCTGTATAGCGAGTGGATCATCAACTGCAGCAGTTGCTTGGCCTCAGCCTGAAAGCCCATTGTTTCCTTAGAATCATCTGCAGGAGTATGTGATGTGGAATCTGCCATTTCGACCTCTGTAATTTAATGAATATAAATAATGAATTAGCTAAACCATACATGTTTAGTGCTCTGAATCACTAGATGGCGACAAAATTAAATATTTCAACCACAGAAATCGACTTCTGGGGTTATTTACACCTATTCTGGGTTATTTATTATTGATAAATACATTCAGCATTTGATCAAAAAAAATACAATCTCTTTGGACATAGATTTTATTAATCTAAATTGATTAGTTCATAGGCAAGAGATATATTTATATTGTTAAATGGAGGGATAAAATTGTTTTTAAAGGTATGTATAGCACACCATGTCAGGCGTGCGCGTAGATATCAGAGACAAAATATTAGCGAATAATCTCACTGAGATTGACATCGGCTCTTCTCTAATCAATGGGCGTTAGGCTTGCTAATCGACAACTTTGCTCCCATAAGGCCTTAGCAGCTTCTGAGTCATTAGCATAAGAAGGCAATTGCTTTTTCTTTCTATTGAAGTAGTACCCACCACTATTCTCAATGGACTCCTCCAGAGCAAGAAAAAGTCCCGTGTCTGCACCCTTAGCACTGCTCCTAGAAAAAGGCTTGATCAACCGCATAATGGTCTTCCCGAGAGGTGTCTGTGTCCCTAAGTTAGTACCTACGAAACCAGGATGAAAACAATTAACAGAAATTCGTTTTGTGGTAACCGCTGAATGTAGTCTTTCATCTAAGCTATGAGTAAAGAGTATGTTGGCTAATTTAGAATGGCCATAGGCTTTTATACTGTTGTAATTTTGCTCGGCATTTAAATCATCGATATTCAAACCACTAACAAACCTATAAGCTCCAGAGGACGTTATCACAATACGGGTATCATGGTTACCCTCAACTAACTTATCCATCAACAAATGTGTCAGCATAAAATGCGAAAGATGATTGACTGCAAACATTATTTCATAACCGTCTTGTGAACATGTTCGAGCGTTATATGTAACACCAGCATTCAAAAAAAGTAAATCGAGCTTACAGTCGAAGGATAGAAAATTTACAGCAATATTTCGAACATCATCCAAACTAGCTAGATCCCCCATTAGCCAATGAACCTCAGCACTTTTAGACTTGAGACGAATCAGCTTCTCGGTTGCCGATGCTCGAGTTGGATTGCGAGCGACCAGAAATAAACGATAACCCTCTTTCGCAAGTGCAATCGCTGCTGCCTGACCAATACCACTTGTCGCACCTGTTAATAAGCAATTTTTTTCAAGCATATACAACCTCTTAAGATAGGTTAAAACCAAATAAAAAAAATAGCTGATTTGCTATTATTCACCTTCATGGTATTTATAATCAAACTATCGATTTAGCTTAACCCAATGACTCAGCATAAATCCTTACAAGACCGCCATTAATTGGGTAATAAATCCTAGAATATTTTGCACATATTGGCTAAGCATGGGAATGTTGAAGTAGATACAGCAATTCATATAAGCTGAATAAGTTGACCTAGAGTGATTGGTTCTTTATAGTACGTCGCCTCTGACAATTATCCATAGTTATCTTACGACACGCGCTTGTAGCTCAGCTGGATAGAGTACCTGGCTACGAACTAGGGGGTCGCAGGTTCGACTCCTGCCAAGCGCGCCATATCTTCCTTACTAAAATCAACGCTTAAACCGTCATACTCAGCTGTAAACTGATTAAATATTAATCTCTCTCTTAAAGAGGTTTATCAAGGTGACAATCTATATAAAGTCAAAGTTGCTATCATCATATCGAGTGACAGCCTTTTATTTTTTTTAGTTCAAGTCTTTGTTAGACTGATACTTTAAAGGGCCAATTATCTCATGCTCAAATACCTACTCAATTCAGCTTCTCAGCACCATGCTAAGCTCGCCTTGTTGGCGCTCATAGCCCTATTGGTTGCACTATTCTTAGATAATGCCCTTGCCTCAAATTGGCAATTTCAACGCTCATCATTTTATCTCAATCAATGGCAATCTATCAGCCATGGCTTTATTGTTTACTCTACGCAGCAATTAATGATTAATATATTAGCCTTGCTGGTGATTTCTTTTTTATTCCCTAATGCATTTAAGTCGCTCTGGTGGCTGATTGCACTGGTCGTATCGATTGTCAGTTCAGCCTATGGCGTTTTTTTCTACCACCCAGAAATCGATACAATGTCAGGGCTCGCCGGCGGCTTACACGGTTTATTTATTTTTGCCGTGCTCAGGAACCGCAGCTCCGCTGGCTGGCTGGTGTTATTGGCACTGAAAATTCTTATTGACCTTAACGGAGAAATACTTCCGAGTTTTATTATCAGCCATATATCCATTACCGAATTTCAATCAGCAAACCCTGCAGCAAATTTATGGGGCCTTGCGGGCGGCTTTTTTATCTTTGGCTTAGCCAGAACTCTTGCCCTTATTCCGGTTATTGTTGAGCTTAATAAAGACTAAGCAAGACATGCCTCCTACCTAACGATTGGCAATGTTCATTGATTATTTTTATCCCTATAATGCACGAACAGTTTCAAGTCTGATCGACCATTCCATTCGTAAAACTTGATAAATCATTTTGATTAATCGGAACTACTACACTATGAAAAGATTCATCGTTTTAGCATTATCACTTCTTAGCATTCAAACCACATTCAGCTCTAATCTTGAAGAGGTTATCGTTAATGCAGCCATTATTCCCGAGCAAAGTGTTCGCTTACCTATTGCTATAAATAGCTTAGACCGAGATCAAATTACGCAAGCTCGCGCCCAGTTAGGCCTTGATGAGTCATTAAGTTCGATACCGGGCTTAGTCATGCAGAACCGGTATAATTTTGCCCAAGACTTACGTATATCGATAAGAGGCTTTGGCGCTCGCGCTGCGTTTGGTATTCGTGGGGTTAAAATCATTGTCGATGGCATACCTACAACACTTCCCGACGGACAAGGTAGTATCGACAGCATAGATATCGGCTCAATTGGTAATATCGAAGTCATTCGGGGTGCCAGCTCCTCCTTGTATGGCAATGCCTCTGGCGGCGTAATAAGCATTAATACCGATTTCGATAGTCAGCCCGCTGGCATATCTAGTCGAATAGCCTCCGGCAGTGATGGCTACCGAAAAAACCAGCTTGGTTTCAATGGCCGTTTGAAAAACTTAGATTACACCACAAACTTCAGCGATCTCGTGGTCGATGGCTACCGTCAGCATAGCGAACATGAAAGCCGCCTGTTTAACTCAAAACTTCGATACCGTTTTGATGATGACTCAACATTGAAAGTAAGCCTTAATGCCGTCGACCAGCCTGTTTCTAATGATCCTGGCGGCGTGAATATCAACAGATTGAACACTGACAGGCGATTAGCACGCGAGAAAAATGTTCTTCTAAATGCCGGCGAAGCAATCGAACAACAACGCCTCGGTCTAGTCTACGAGACGAGCCTTAACCAAAACACCCAACTGATGCTGAGAAATTACCATTTATGGCGAGATTTTATTGGCTATATTCCCATAGCAAGTAATGGAGTCATCGATTTTGAACGATATTATGCTGGCCTTGGAGCCCGCATCACACAGTCACTAACCTTAATGCGCGATAAGCAACTTACATGGGTCTTGGGTGCAGACATAAACAAGCAAGAAGACTACCGGCAGAGATTTGCTAATACTAACGGTATAAAAGGGACAAGAGTATTAAATCAAGATGAACATGTCAGTACTGAAGCCATTTATGCACAAGCCAACCTCACCATCAATCCAAAATGGTTAATACTAGGCGGCCTTCGCTATGATGCCGTTACTTTTGATGTGAATGACAAGCTTAGCAGTAATTCCTCCAAGCGAACCCTTGAAGAACTCAGCCCCATCATCGGCAGCAGCTACGCTTTAAATGATAGTGTAAGGTTTTATGCCAACCTCTCCAGCTCGTTTGAAACCCCTACTACAACAGAATTAGCGCCTGCATTGGCACTGGGCACTGGTTTAAATAAGAATTTAAACCCTCAAACAGCTACTAGTCATGAAATTGGATTAAAAGGTCTGATAAACAACAAACATCAATACGACATCGCTATCTTTAAAATTAATATTGATGACGAAATCATTGGTCTTGAAGATATCAATGGCCTTGATGTTTTTGTCAATGCCGGTGAGTCATCACGAGAAGGCGCTGAGCTATCAATTAATTTTCAGCTATCGAATAATTTAAGCACCGACATTGCCTACAGCTATGCGGATTATCGTTTTAATAAATTCACTGATAATAATGGCAACGATCATTCGGGCAAGCCTGCACCGGGAATACCACAAGAGACATTATTTATTGGACTTAACTATAGTAATGACAATGGATTTTTCGCCAACTTTGACACCCTCTATACAGACAAATTTTCACTCAGAAATGATAACTCAGTAGAAGCTGACTCATCGATAGTCAGTAATTTACGACTGGGTTATACCAAAACTCTTAATGAATGGACGCTTGAGCCATTTTTATCTATAACTAATGTAGCGAATGAGGCCTATTTATCAAATGCGAGGACCAATCCTTTTGTTTGCGGTGGTTGCCAGCCCTCAAGCGGCCGATACTACGAGTCAGCACCCGATAGAAGTGTATACGCCGGCGTATCAATACGGCATAATTTGAATTCACAATGACGCTGTATATGCCATTACGTGAAATGAAATTGACCACATGGATCAATCTTAATTAAGCGTATAATCTAGATTAAATAATTTGATGTCTATCACCTCACTTGCCCCTTCCGCCACGCCAACCAAGGGGCAAAGCCACCGCTGGTCTTCATTACCCGGAGTTTCTGCGGCTACAGCACTCTATGAAAAAGTCATTGAGCAAAACGTCTTTGCTCTGGTGATCACGCATAATGCAGCTGAAAGTCAAGAATGGCTAGAGGCTCTGCGGTTTTTTAGTGCCAACAACCAGCAATTTTGTTTATTTGAACTCCCAGACCGTGAGGTCTTACCCTACGATTACTTTTCGCCCCATCCAGATATCACTTCAGAACGACTCAATACGCTCTACCATTTACAAAGCCAGTCATGCGGTGTGTGCGTGGTTACGCTTCCTACTTTAATGACACGCTTATGCCCAAGGGACTATATTAATCGCGACAGTCTGATTCTTAAAGTTGGGCAACAACTTGAAACATCAGCGCTAAAAAATCAGTTAGATGATGCAGGCTATCAGCACCGAGATACTGTCTTCGAGCACGGCGAATATGCGGTTCGTGGCTCACTGCTCGACATTTACCCCATGGGCAGCGACACACCGTATCGCATCGACCTCTTTGATGACGAAATTAGTAGCCTTCGCACCTTTGATCCTGAAAACCAACGCTCGCATGAAAAAATTGAACGTATTGCCATACTGCCCGCCGCAGAAGTCTGCCTAGACAAGCAAGCCATTAATCATTTTCGTGATCAATGGCATATTGAGTTTGAAAATAATGCCGCTGCCTGCCCCATTTATCAGGATGTGGTTGCCGGCATTCCCTATGCCGGTATTGAGTCCTATCTACCTATGTTTTATTCAAGTACGTCGACATTGCTAGACTTTATACCCGCCGACAGCTTAATCATCAGCCTGCCGGGTAATCATCAACAAGCCACTAATTTCATTCATAATGTCAATGAGCGCTTCCAGCAACATTCAATTGACCTTACTCGCCCTCTACTGTCACCCGCTAAATTATACCTCGATGTAGACGAATTCTTTGCTTCGCTTTCGAACTTCCCACGAATTGCTATTTCATCAGACAATGAAAATGTAATTAGTAAGCCTAATCGGGGCCAATACAGTTGTGATGCGCAAACCAATCCTGAATTATTGATAGAAGACCATGCTGGCAACGCATTACACAGAGTCGAGAGTTTTCTTAATAGCCCACAACGCAGTAAAAATAAGGCGAAACATGTTTTATTCTGTGTTGAATCAATGGGCCGGCGTGAAATATTTATTGAAAAATTAGAAGCCATTGGTGTTAATGCGGTCAGCTGCGATTCTTGGCAGGAATTTAATCAGCTGATTTCAAGTAATAAATCCCCTCAAACAGCGGTAGCCGTTTCTGCCTTTAATAAAGGCGCTACCATAAACACCGCCGATGTAAGCATCATCGCTGAACCGGAATTATTCGGCGTGACTATCAAGCCGAAAACCAGATGTACAAAAGAAAGAAATTTACTCGCAGACCAAACCATACATAACTTGATCGAGCTACAAGTCGGCTCACCTATCGTCCACCTCGATCATGGCGTCGGGCGATACTTAGGTTTAGAACATATGCCTGTTGATGGTGGTAATGGCAATATTATTGATGCTGAGTTTTTAACTTTGGAATATGCGGGTGGCGATCGCCTTTATGTGCCTGTAACGTCATTACATATGATCGGTCGCTATATGGGTGGGGATGAAACGACCGCGCCATTGAATAAACTTGGCTCTGAAAATTGGGGCAATGCCAAGCAAAAGGCGATCGCTAACATTCACGATGTCGCTGCTGAGCTACTGGATATATATGCTCGCAGAAAAGCCATGCATGGCTTTTCTTTCAATATTGATCAAGAAAGCTACCAACAATTTTGCGATCAATTTCCTTTCGAAGAAACTGCTGATCAACTAACGGCTATTTCATCAGTAAGCAATGATATGGAAAAAGATACTGCTATGGACCGATTGGTTTGCGGTGATGTGGGTTTTGGTAAAACAGAAGTCGCTATGCGGGCCGCTTTCATTGCCGCTTGTAATAGTAAGCAGGTGATGGTTTTAGTCCCTACCACATTATTAGCCCAGCAACATTTTCAAAACTTTCTTGATCGCTTTGCGGATTGGCCTATAGCCATTGAAACTTTGTCTCGCTTTAAAACCAGCAAAGAGCAAGCCACAGTGATGGAATCATTCCGTAACGGTAAAACTGATATTTTAATAGGAACCCATAAATTAATCCAAAAAAGTATTAAGCCAAGTGACCTCGGCTTAGTTATCGTTGATGAAGAGCATCGCTTTGGTGTCAGGCAAAAAGAACAGCTAAAAAGTCTCTGCGCTAACGTTGACTTATTAACCATGACCGCCACCCCGATCCCACGTACTTTAAACATGGCTATGGCAGGACTTCGCGACTTATCCATCATTGCAACGCCTCCGGCTAAACGATTATCTGTCAAAACCTTTGTCCATGAAAAACAAACTGGCTTGGTGAAAGAAGCCCTTTTGCGTGAACTGTTACGTGGCGGGCAAGTTTTTTACTTGCATAATGAAGTCAGTAGTATCGAACGAAGTGCCAATGAAATTCGAGAAATCTTACCGGATGCCAGAGTTGCTGTGGGTCATGGTCAAATGCCTGAGCGTGAACTCGAGCAAGTGATGTCTGACTTTTATCACCGAAAATTTAATGTATTGGTTTGCTCGACCATCATTGAAACAGGGATTGATATTCCCAATGCAAACACCATTATCATTGAACGTGCCGATAAATTTGGCCTAGCTCAACTGCATCAATTACGAGGCCGCGTCGGTCGTTCACACCATCAGGCCTATGCTTATTTATTTGTTCCAAACAAAAAATTTCTCAGTAAAGATGCTGAAAAACGTCTCACCGCTATTGAAGAAGCCCAAGATCTTGGCGCCGGATTCATGCTCGCCACTCATGATTTAGAGATACGCGGTGCCGGCCAGTTACTCGGAGACGAGCAAAGTGGCCAGATGCAATCGATTGGTTACAGCCTCTATTTAGACATGTTAGAACGCGCTGTTACTGCGTTAAAAAGCGGTGATGAGATTGATCTGTCAGCACCACTGGATGTCTTAGGTGAAATCAATCTTAACCTACCAGCCTTAATACCTAATGATTATCTTCCTGATGTCCATAATCGCTTGATGCTGTATAAACGAATATCTAGCGCTGCCAATATTGAAGAGCTTCGCGATTTAAAAGTTGAAATGATTGATCGCTTTGGCCTGCTTGGCGATGAAATAAATAATTTATTCGAAATTATGCGAATTAAACTTGACTGTATTCAGTATGGCATCGTTAAGATCAATGCAGGTGAACAAGGTGGCTATATTGAGTTTGGTAATGATACTAAAGTTAATCCTATGGCCATCGTTAAACTGGTTCAAGAACAATATGAAACCTACCAACTAATCGGGGCAACACGCTTGACCTTTAGCCAATATCTGCCAGAATCTGAAGGTCGAATCCACTGGGTCTCCGAATTAGTCAAGCAACTAGGGCAGACTGAATAATGACCAATTTTTTAGCATGCTTAAATGGCAGAATGTTACGTTACTGCATGATTGGCATTTCTACCAGTCATTGGGTTGTGGCCAATGCGGATACTCATTCCAGCATAGAAGAGCCGGCTTTAATCTCTGCGCCTGTAGAGCATTATATCGATATTGATGCCCTGCCTGACCCATCGTCACTTTACCAAGTTGAACTGTTGATTTTCAAGAATAATCAATTAGACAGCTTTGATCCCAATGGGATCCTCACTGAGCAGTGGCCCGATGAGCTAACATTAGAGTATCCAGATTCCTTAGATTTTGTTCATCCGCCATTACAAAGCACAATACAAAGCACTGAAAAAATCATTGAGACAGTTAATACAACGCTGATACCTGACGAGGCATCAGCAAGCTCTCAAGAGCCTCTTATTAACAGCAATGTATCGGCAAACGATTTGATGGTTACAACCGCTAGTGATGCTGATGACCATCAACAGATCACAGGCGCTTATACCAAGCAAGAAATAGCCTTATCAACATTAGCCCTGTTGACCGAATTACCAAAGCAGGCACTAATTTTAAGTGAAGCTCAAGAAAAAATAAGCAGAAACACGGTTCATCGAGTGCTCTATCACCAGGCTTGGATACAAAGCCTTGATAGCAGTGTTGCAGCAAAAGCAATCCCCATCTTTGGTGGTGAAAAATATAATGATCACTATCAACTAGAAGGTCATGTGACCATCAGCAAGGATAGATTTTTACACATTAAAACCGATCTCTGGCTGATGGAATTTACCGCGATAGAATTATCAAACAAAGACATTCAACAACAATCGCTCGCTCATCAAAATGTATTCAATCTGAGTGAAGAAGGTTTTCCTGGCACACTGCCAGACCTGCCTATTGATAATGAGCGAATAGCGTTGATAGAAGATCAAGTGCTCAGTCGCTCCCTTAACGCCGAGATAGATCAAGTCATTAATGAGTTTTTTTATTTCGATACTGTGGAGGTAAGTCCCGAAGAAAATGACCGCATCGATGATGACCTATTTAACCTAGCCGAAGTGATTAATGAGCAAGCAAGTAAAGACAAAGATGAAGCGATCGCAGTAAAAGAGAATCAGGTCTTACAGTATCAACTGAACCAAGTCTACGCTGTTAGGCAAAATAAAAAAATAAGTAGTCGCCAGATCAATTATTTAGATCACCCTAAGATTGGGGTCATTGTTAGCGTTAAGAAACACATATTGCCAGAACCGGATTAAAACGCTGTCAATGGCAAGCCAAACTCTAGCAAGTCTGATAAAAGACGCTCAGAAAAAATTAGCTTATTCGGAACTCGCTGGGAGCGGCTTTAAATCCACCACTTGCGTTGGATAGGCCACTTCTGCCCCATGTAACTCTACCACCGCTAAGATACTGACTAGCACATCTTGCTTAACGACGTGATAGTGCTCCCAGTTGACTGTTTTTGTAAAACAGTAAATAAAAAAGTCTAGCGAAGAGGCCCCAAAAGCATTTACATTGACCATTAAGGTTTGACTACTATCAATTTCATCATGCTGTTCAAGCATCGTTTTAACATCGGCAACAACCAAAGATAGCACTGCAGCATCATCATAACGCAATCCAATTGTCTCATTGATTCGACGATGACTCATACGAGATGGATTCTCTACTGATATTTGAGCAAACGTTGAATTGGGGACATAGAGCGGACGCTTATCAAACGTGCGGATGCGAGTCTGTCGCCAGCCAATGTATTCAACCGTACCCTCAATCTCTTGATCGGGTGAGCGAATCCAATCGCCCACAGCAAAGGGCCGATCGAGGTAAATCATTAGACCGCCAAAAAAATTCGCCAACAGATCTTTGGCCGCAAACCCAACCGCAATACCACCAATACCGCCAAATGCTAAAACGCCAGAGACGCTGTAACCTAAGGTTTGTAAAACGACCAGTGAGGCAGTAATGATAACCGTCAAACGAATCAGCTTACCCAGGGCATGAACCGTTGTTTCATCGATAGGCGATTCATCATGAGGGTCGGGGTCTGCGGCAAGTATATTAGCCTCCGCCTCGCGGATAAATCGTACTAAAAACCAAGCTAGTAAGAAGATAATAAGCACATCTCTAAGCGGGCTGATAGCCGAGAAAATAGGCGCATCTGAAACCGCTTGAACGACTTGTGCAGCCCAAGCGAAGCCTAACACCCAGATAAGAAATGCTAACGGCTTGCCTGCCGCCGCAATCAGTGCGTCATCCCAAACATTACTTGTTTTAGATAATTGAAACTCAATTCGGGCAAGTAAGCGTTTGGCTAAGAAGTTGAGCAATAAGGTAATAAATACAATGATAAAAACCTGTATCGTCCAACCATAGCTACCAAGTAAATTCTGTGAAGTCTCTAGCAAAGCATTCATAATATGTTTTTTCGTCTTATTAGATGTAATAGACCGGTGCTGACCCTGACGGTCTGTGACGTTACAATATAGCCTTAGATGAAGTTTACCTGCTTTAGCAAGCGCAATCTAGATCGTTTAATAAACCCGACAAACTGAGGATTTACTCTGTATTTATGTTAAAAAAAGAAAGAGCACGTTTCGCTCAAAAAGTACTCAACCGGCTATACAAATCAACACCCGTCCCACTTGATCATAGTGATCATTATACGCTGCTAATCGCGGTGCTATTATCGGCTCAATGCACCGATATTCGTGTCAACCAAGTCACTCCAGCATTGTTTAAACTGGCATCAAACCCGAAAGATATGGCAAAAAAGACTGCTGAGCAGCTCTACCCTATTATCAAACCTTGTGGATTGGCACCCAAAAAATCTCGGGCCATTATTGAGCTTTCAAAAATATTAGTGGATCGCCATGAAGGTCAAGTTCCAGAAGATATGGCCTTGCTTGAAGAATTACCCGGGGTAGGACATAAAACTGCTAGTGTTGTGATGTCACAAGGATTTGGACACCCTGCTTTTCCAGTTGATACCCATATACATCGTCTTGCGCAACGCTGGGGCTTAACCAATGGCAAAAATGTTAGAAAGACAGAAATTGACTTAAAAAAACTATTTGATAAAAAAGATTGGAATAAACTACATCTACAAATTATCTTTTACGGCAGAGAATTTTGTTCAGCTCACGGCTGTGATGGAACCGTCTGTGAGATATGCACTGGCTGTTACCCAAAAAGAAAAAAAGCATTTATCGCTAAAAAACCCTAGTTTTAACTATCTACCTTATAAAATTCAGTAGCAGATTGAACTGATTGTTTTGCAGCGAATAATGATTCCTCACACTCATCGGTATTACTTCCACAGATATCACACTTTTCTCCTAGGCCTAAAGCTTGAATACCGCCGCAAGAACCTTTAATTGGCTTATTAGAAAACAGGACACCGACAGCCATCGCGGCCACAACTAAAAGCAAAAAACTTAAGGTTAAAAAGAAAACTGTCAACATGGTTTATTCTCTTTCTTTGTTATAGCCAAAATACCACATAGACTATTAGTTTATAATGTCTATAAATGGTTTGAACGCTTGCGATGTCCATGTACGAAACCGAGCAGGATTAGCATAGTCAAAAAGCTCGGTATTTGTTGAAGCTTCATTCTCTCGAAATACCATCATTACTGCAAGCCCTTCAGACTCTGTAATTCGTTTTGCATTCACCTCACCCATAGCGATTAGAGCCGTAGCCCAGGCATCTGCTACAGCCGTTGTATCGGAGATCACACTGACTGAGGCAATTGTGTGACTTATCGGAAAGCCTGTTTTAGGGTCAATAAGGTGTGAGTAATACTGACCTTCATGAATGTAATAATTTCGGTAATCACCAGAAGTGGCAATAGCATGCTTAGATAACTGAACCACTTCCTGGATTGACGAACTTCGATCAGGCGTTTCTATCGCCAAACGCCAAGGCTGCTGCCGTGTATTTTTACCTAACACACGGACCTCACCACCTATATCCACTAGAAAATCTTTAGCCCCCATCTGCATTAATAAGCGTGCAATTTGGTCCACAGTATAACCCTTTGCAATCGCTGAAAGATCTAATTGGACGGGTTTTGATTTACAAAGTTTTTTATCTACTAAATCAAGACTAAGCGCATCCAGTGTTGCTAACTCAAGCAATCGATCGATCTCATCAGACGATGGGAGTGTCACGGGTTTATCTTGTGAGTCGAATCCCCAGCGAGTCACTAATGGGTTTAATAAGGGATTAAAATACCCCTCTGACTGATAAGAAATGCTCAGTGCTAAAGAAACAACCTGTGCAAAATCTGGCGAAATCGTCTGGCAGGAACTGCTTGGCAGGCGATTAAAGTGTGATACTTCTGAGTCAACTTGATACGTCGACATACTCGATAATATTTTTTCAAGCAATGAATCTAACGTCTCCTGAAAGTTTGCTTGAGAAAAATGCGAATGATCTAATACTGTAGAGAAATGGTCTACATCATCAATAACGACAATGCGATAATAAGTCCCCATGGTAGAGCCAGAGAACTCTATAATAGGAAGCTGTTTAGAAGGTAAAAAGTCGCAGGCTGAAAATAATAACAAGGCAGCTAGAAGTAGGCATCTTGTAAAACGCAGAAATGACCCTTTCATTAAGCAAATAGTAGGCTTAGCCTCCAAAGTCATCAAGCATGATGTTTTCAGGCTCTACTCCTAGGTCTAATAACATATTGACTACAGCCGAGTTCATCATTGGCGGACCGCACATGTAGAACTCGCAATCCTCAGGTGCCGGATGATCCTTCAGGTAATTATCTAACAATACTTGGTGAATAAAACCCGTTTTACCGCCCCAGTTGTCTTCAGGTTGCGGGTCAGATAACGCAAGATGCCACTCAAAGTTATCATTTTCTTCAGCCAGCGTATCATATTCGTCGATATAGAAGGCTTCGCGCATTGATCGAGCACCGTACCAGAACGATATTTTTCGATCAGAGTTGAGCCTTCGCAGTTGATCGAAAATATGCGAGCGCATAGGGGCCATGCCTGCACCACCACCAATAAACACCATTTCCGCCTGCGACTCTTTAGCAAAAAACTCACCAAAGGGGCCGTACACCTTAACTTTATCGCCGGGATTCAAGCCAAATACCCAAGATGACATTTGCCCTGGGGTTAAGGCTAAATTATTGGGTGGTGGCGTGGCACATCGAATATTGAATTTTACCACACCCTTTTCTTCTGGATAATTAGCCATTGAATAAGCACGAATCACCGTTTCATCTACCACTGATTCGACATCAAAGAAACCAAATCGATCCCAATCACCACGATACTCTTCTTCAATAGCAAAATCTGAGTACTTAACGGTATGTGGTGGACACTCTAATTGAACATAGCCACCTGCACGAAAGTTAACATCTTCGCCTTCAGGTAATTTTAGAGTCAATTCTTTAATGAAGGTTGCAACATTAGGGTTAGATTCAACCGTACATTCCCACTGCTTAACCCCAAACACCTCTTCAGGAATTTGTATTTTCATATCCTGTTTAACAGGCACCTGGCATGAAAGTCTGTAACCATCTTGAGCTTCTCGACGCGTAAAGTGAGATTCTTCTGTAGGCAAAATAGATCCGCCACCGTCAAACACCTGACATTTGCACTGCGCACAGCTGCCACCGCCACCACAGGCAGAGGCTAGAAAAAGATCATTACCCGCTAAAGTTTGCAGCAATTTATCACCCGCAGGCACTGAAATGGTCTTTTCACCATTAATCTCTATATTAACATTACCCGTACTGACTAGTTGTGCCCTAGCCATGAGAATTATAACAACCAACACTAAAACGATTGCCGTAAACATGCCTACGCCGAGGCCGATATCACCCATTTAATTAACCACCCCAATTAAGATTTTCATCATAGATCTATGCCGCCAAAAGACATAAAACCCAGTGACATCAAGCCTACCGTGATAAACGTGATGCCTAGGCCCTGAAGACCGTCAGGGACGTCACTGTATTTTAACTTCTCTCTAATTCCTGCTAATGCCACAATGGCAAGACCCCAGCCAAGTCCTGCACCTGCACCGAAAACAGCACTTTCCGCTAAATTATAATCGCGCTCAACCATAAATAGCGATGCGCCCAAAATAGCGCAATTCACCGTAATGAGCGGTAAAAACACACCCAGTGCGTTATAAAGTGCAGGAACATATTTATCTAAAAACATTTCCAGTATTTGAACGCTTGCCGCAATGACGCCAATATAGCTTAGAAAGCCTAAAAAGCTAAGATCCACATCGGGCAGACCAACCCATGTTAAAGCACCATCGGCTAGTAAGTTGTGGTAAATAATATTATTTAATGGCGTAGTTATCGTTAACACCACGATGACCGCAATACTGAGACCAATAGCTGCCTCTATTTTTTTTGAGATCGCTAAGAATGTGCACATCCCAAGAAAGAAACTGAGCGCCATATTTTCAATAAAAACGGCTCGTACAAATAAACTGAGGGAATGCTCCATTAAGAGGCCTCTCTCACCGAAGAATTTCGGCTTATTTTGAACTCAGGTGCCTCTACTTGATCAGTTTTACGCGTCCGTAAAACCCAAATAAAAAAACCAATTAAGAAAAATGCACTTGGAGGAAGCAGCATCATACCGTTAGGGACATACCATCCCCCCTCAGTAGCCAGGGCTAAGATCTCGAAGCCAAATAACTTACCCGAACCCAGCAACTCACGGAAAAAACCTACTGCAAGCAACACAACACTGTAACCTAAACCATTGCCAATGCCATCGAGAAAGCTGGGTAAAGGGGGGGTTTTCATGGCAAAAGCTTCAGCTCTACCCATAACGATGCAGTTAGTAATGATAAGGCCGACAAACACTGAGAGTTGTTTTGACACATCATAAGCAACTGCTTTTAAAATTTGGTCAACCACAATAACTAAAGAAGCAATAATAATCATTTGAACAATAATTCGAATACTATTGGGGACAAAGCTTCTCACTAAAGAAACAAATAAGTTTGAGAATGCACACACGGCAGTTAACGCAAGACACATCACGAAGGTTGTCTGCAAATTAGTGGTTACCGCCAAGGCAGAACAAATGCCCAATATTTGTAAAGCGATAGGGTTATCGTCAAAAATGGGCGTTATCAAGGTTTTTTTGGCGTCTGTACTCATAATTTATCTCAATATAACTCGCGACTTAAGCCTTGCCTATTTTAAAATTTGAAATGAAGGATTGAAATCCATTTTGGCCCAACCAAAACTGTAGTAGATTAGTTACTCCAGTACTGGTCAGCGTTGCTCCTGACAGGCCATCAACTTGGTAAGGTGAGTCAACGCCGCTAGGATCGACCACGCCTTTTATTAACTGAATAGCCACTGTGCCTTCTTTATAGACCTTCTTTCCAGGCCAAAAAGCTTTCCAACGAGGATTATCCACCTCTCCACCAAGACCGGGTGTCTCGCCATGCTCGTAGAAGCCAAGACCAGCAATAGTATTTAAATCGTTCTCCAAGGCAACAAAGCCATAAAGGGTAGACCAAAGGCCATAACCGTGAACGGGAAGAATAATTTTATCAAACTCGCCTTGCGATTCTACGATATAAACTAAAGCCTGATTTTCACGTCTTGAGATTTTGGCTTGATCTTGATCAGAGGTAAGTGCCAATGAAAGGCTAGGATCTTTAGCAGACTTACGCTGGTCAAAACTTGAGACATCAGCCTCTAAGGAAAAAGTACCGGTATCTAAATCAACCAACCTAGCCTTGATCACAGAGAACTGCTCTTCAATCTCGATTCCCTCTTGGTAAAGACCAGCAGCCAGCAAAATATTTTTTTTACGATCCTGATCTTTATTAGCATCTTGCATAGGTCGGAGTAGAACCGCTGCTGCTGAGACAATGATCGAGCAGACAAAACAAAGCAGCAACGCCACCGTTAAAGTTTTCTGAATGGTATCTTGATTAGCCACGAACTAATCTCCTTTTAACATTTGCCTGAACCACAAAATGATCGATCAATGGGGCAAATAAATTAGCAAACAAAATAGCAAGCATGATACCTTCTGGAAAAGCAGGATTAACCACGCGAATTAACACCGTCATAACACCGATAAGTACGCCATACCAAAACCGTCCAGTATGGGTCATTGCAGCCGAGACGGGATCGGTCGTCATAAAAACTAGGCCAAACATAAAGCCACCTATAACTAGGTGCCAATAGAAAGGCAAGGCAAACATTGGATTGCTATCACTGCCTAACAAGTTAAACATGCTCGATAGAGCGAACATACCAACAAAGGTGCCCAGCATGATACGCCACGATGCAACACCGGTTGCCAATAAAATAAGCATGCCAATGCCAATAGCTATAACCGACGTTTCACCGACAGAGCCATGAACATTACCTACAAAGGCATTCATCCAGCCAATTTGTTGGTTAAGGGCGTCTACACCACTAGAAGCCGCTACAGATAGCGAGGTTGCGCCAGAATAACCATCGACTGCCGTCCAAACTGCATCGCCTGACATAAAGGCTGGATAAGCAAAATATAAAAACGCTCGTCCAGTTAAAGCAGGGTTCAAGAAATTTTTCCCCGTGCCACCAAAAACCTCTTTACCGACAACTACGCCAAAACTAATGCCTAATGCCACCATCCAAAGTGGTAAAGCGGGGGGACATGTCAAAGAAAACAAAACTGAAGTGACAAAAAATCCTTCATTAATTTCATGGCCGCGCTTTGCAGCAAATAATATCTCCCAAAAACCACCTACAACAAAGGTTGTGATATAGATAGGCAAGTAGTAGAAGGCACCATGAACAAAGCAGGAAATAATGCTGCTGGGATCAAAGCCAACGAGCATTCCGACCATAGCCAGTCGCCAACCCTCAGTTGCCATGATTTCTCCGGCGGCCAAGATTTCGTTAGCTTGATGCCCCACATTGTACATGCCGTAAAACATGGCAGGAAAAGTGGCAATCCAAACGGTAATCATTATTCGCTTGAGATCGATACCGTCACGCACATGCGATGCACTTTTAGTCACGGAGGAAGGACGATAAAAAATCGTATCAACCGCCTCATACAATGCGTAAAAATTCTCATACTTGCCGCCCTTAACAAAATGCGGCTCTATATCATCGAGCAATGATCTTAACGACACCCGATTACCCCTCTTTCTCTATTCGTTCAAGATTATCTCTGAGGATAGTCCCATATTCATACTTACCTGGACAAACATAAGTACACAATGCAAGATCTTCTTCATCTAACTCTAGACAGCCTAGCTGTTGAGCTGAAACTGAATCACCGACGATAAGTGCCCTTAATAACTGGGTTGGCAAAATATCGAGTGGCATCACTTTCTCATAGCTACCGATCGGCACCATCGCCCTATCACTGCCATTTGTCGTCGTTGTAAATGGAAACAAGCGACTGGCTTTGAAGGCAGAAATAAACGTGCCAGTTACCGAGTGTTTATTGAAGCCCGCCCTTAAATAGGACATAAACTCGCGGTCACGACCCTCTTCTAACACAGAGATCTGCAAATGATAGCGACCCAAATAACTGTAAGGCCCCGAGGCTTTTCTTCCGTTGAAGACGGAACCCGAAATAATACGAATGTCGTTACCCTCAAGACGACCAGCTGTCAGCTCATCAAGTGAAGCGCCAAGACGAGTCGTCACTAATGCTGGCTCTCTAACCAGCGGGCCACCTAACGCTACGGTACGAGTCACATCAAGCTGGCCCGAGGTAAATAAATTACCTATCGCTATCACCTCTTGATAATTAATAGTCCAAGCGGTTCTAGTCATCGAAGCCGGTGCAAGGTGATGAATATGCGTACCGGCAACACCAGCAGGGTGCGGGCCAGAAAAAAGGGCTAATTTAGCGCCTGAGTTACCCACTGAAACCGAAGAACTCGCTTCAGCACAACAAAAAACGGTTTCAGCGCCAAGGCGAGTTAATATCGTTAATCCCGCTTCAAATGCCTGACTATTAGCGGCAATGATTGGCGCGGGGTCGGCAGCTAAAGGATTGGTATCCATAGCTGTGACAAATATAGCATTAGGCACTGTATCTATAGCAGGAACCTTGCTAAACGGTCGAGATCTAAATGCTGGCCAACTGCCTGAATCAATCAACTGCTCTCTAACTAGCAATGGATCGAGAGTACTAAGCTGCTCAGCATGGTAAGTTGCGAAAGAGAGAATATTGTCACTCTCTTCATTATCAACATCGATGACGATTGATTGTAGTACGCGTTTATCGCCACGATTAATCATCGACCCCACGCCTGCCGCAGGTGCAGTATATTTTACGCCAGGAGTCTTCTTATCAACAAAAAGAACTTGTCCTAACTTTACCCTATCGCCTTGCTGAACATGCATAGTTGGTTTCATGCCGATAAAATCAAAACCAATGACAGCAACAGAGCGCACATCCGCACAGGGAACGATCGATTGACTAGGAGAGCCCTCAATGGGTAGATCCAAGCCTCGATTAATCTTTATCATAAAAGTGCCTTTGGCGTGCTAATAGGAGAATACAGCATCTAAATAAGAATGATTCCCGACAAAATGGCGCGCTGGACTAATCAGAAAAACTCTTGATGGAAGTGCGCGTTACGTATTTCCGAGTATCCTAACTAGATACGCCCGATAAGCTGGATTAGTTTTACTTCCAACCACTTAGCCACAATGGAAATACGCGCAGAATTATAGAGCTGAACCGCTAACGAATCTAGCAGAGATGAAGATTGTCAGGCATTTTCAACACTTTTAACAAAAAAAACATCGACAAAGGATGTCTTCAAGCCGCAAAAACCTCTATGGAGCTTGCGGCCAGCAAAAGAGCAAATAAAGGCATAATCTAGATAAGCCCAAATCGGCCTATTTTAGGGCGCTGCCAGCCGAAATTAACTAGGTGGATATAAGTTGTAACTAACTCCGGCCATCTTTTCCATCACCCGATGGACTTGGCAGGTATAACCAAATTCGTTGTCATACCAGATATAAAGCACTGCATTATTCTCATTAACAATGGTTGCCTGAGCATCAAACACACAAGCACGACGAGAGCCAACAAAATCTGATGACACTACCTCCGCAGAATTAGTGAAATCAATCTGCTTCCGAAGTGGCGAGTGGACAGACACCTTACGAATGTATTCATTAATTTCTTCAACGTTGGTTGACCGCTTAAGACGAAGGTTTAATATTGCCATCGATACATTAGGGGTGGGCACTCGGATCGCATTACCCGTTAACTTACCTAACAAGTTAGGCAGTACTTTACCTACCGCTTTTACAGCACCCGTCTCAGTCAACACCATATTTAATGGTGCACTTCTTCCGCGGCGATTGCCTTTATGAAAATTATCAATTAAGTTTTGATCGTTTGTGTAGGAATGAACCGTTTCAACATGGCCACTTTCAACGCCAAACTCGTCATCGATAGCTTTTAATGGCGGCACAATCGCATTGGTAGTACAGGACGCCGCCGAAATAATTGTATCCTTATCGTCAAAACAGTCATCGTTAATGCCTGAAACAATATTTTTCATTTCACCCTTGCCTGGAGCAGTTAAAATAACCTTTGCCGTTCCTTTTGACTTTAAATGCAAACCCAGCCCATCAAAATCACGCCATATACCAGTGTTATCAACAATTAAAGCATTATTAATTCCGTAAGCGGTATAATCGATGTTATCCGGCGCATCAGCATAAATCACTTTAATCTCATTCCCATTTGCAATAAAAGCGCCCCGTCCTTCATCAACCCTAACTGTACCGTTAAAATCACCATGCACTGAATCTCTTTGCAATAAAGATGCTCTCTTGATGAGATCTTGGTCGCCACCTTTTCGAACGACAATGGCTCTAAGACGAAGATTGTCACCCCCACCAGTTTTTTCTATCAGTAATCTGGCCATTAACCTGCCAATACGACCAAAGCCATATAACACTACGTCTTGAGGTGCCGATAAGGGTTTTTGTTTAAGTCCGATGAGACCAGAGACCTGTTGAGCCACATAATCCTCTAAAGAAGCTTTCTTACTAGTACTGTCTTTGTCATCATCTTCGAAGAAATACTGAGCCGCTATTCGACCAATATCGATATGCGCATGACCCAGATCATGCGCAGCAAGTGCCCGTAAAACAGGAAATGTTTCAAATTCAGATAATTCACTGGCCTCTATCTGACGGACAGCGCGGTGGTCTTGCATAATCTCAATTACCGAGCGATTGACTAGAGGATGCCCATAAATATAGGTCTTGACATTATTTTTACGATAGAGCTTGCCTACCAGTGGAATCATACCTTCCGCAAGGGCTTCACGCTCTTTCCAATCAGCAAAGTAATCACTGGGTCGCTGACGCTCTTGCTCTTCATATAACTTCATGCAAACACTCCGATTTTATAAAAAAGACTCACTTTTAAGTTATAGAGATCGATTATCCCGACCTTTCAATCAGTCGGCAATGACTGATGCCATCATGTGGAAATATTGTTAGTATAGGAGGTAGAAATTTAGGCTTAATAGATGAAAGAAAAATACATTTTTAATCGGTAAAATCAATAATCACCGGCGCATGATCAGAAAAACGCTGATCACGAAAAACAGATACAGCAGAAGCTCGA
>MDTB01083763.1_pt1 | contig 23530 bp, 21 predicted proteins | sample 811161 | NCBI WGS metagenome assembly MDTB01 (sample SAMN05326650, study PRJNA326480) | marine metagenome | isolation source: seawater | place: Mediterranean Sea | collected 2009
CCACTAATTTGAGATATATATTTACTTATTTTTTTTAATTTCCCTAATTTCTTTACCTTTAAGTATTAACTCATCGCCTTTAACCTTAAGTTCAGCTAAAATAGTAACATAACATCTGTCTTTTGAACTTGAGGTTATAGGCAATCCACATTTAGCAACCAAATCACCAGGAAAATCATCTTGTAAAATGGTATATTCTGTTCCATCAGATGAAATAAGAATAATTCTTTTCTTATTTGGTTCATACAAAAGGTTGCCAGTAAAGGTGGCGATTATTCCGTCTGATTTATTTTGTGGAATATTATCTTTAGTCTGAACTTTTAGTTCTTTTTCTAAAATGAGATTTGCAGATTTTAAGTCAAAGATTTGCTCCTTTTGCTTTTTTATAGTTTGTTCATATTTTTTGTTAGTTTTTTGATAGATCTCACTTTTTTCCTTCAAATCATCAAATTCAGCCTTTAACGTTTTGATCTTATCATCTTCAAGTTGTGTAGAATTCTCTCCTAAAGCTTTAATACGATTTTCTAACTCAGCAATTACACTGTTTTTTTGTTTTATTTGAGAAATTAATGTCTTATTTTGTTGTGATCCTGGATAATCATCCTCAATTTTTGAAACATCTTTTTTTTGATCATTTTGAGGCTGATCTTTTAGCAAGCTCAATTTTTTCTTTGAAATTTCAAGCTTTAAGTCAAAAAGGTTTGTTTCTAATTCATTTTTTGATAAATTAAGTAAATTAATTTTCTGATTTAATTTATTTTTAAGAGAGTTTACTTCTTCAATCTCAAGTTTTTTTTTGGATAATTCAGATTGCAAACTTTTCTTTAAATTTGGTAATTTTTCGTCATTATTAGAGATTACTTCTATATTTAAATCATTGGTTTGACTAAAATTTTTAACAGACTCATCAGGTTCTTCTTTTACCAAATTAACTGATCTATCATAAATACTATATGAAAATAGACCTAACCCAATTAAAAAAGTGAGAACTGAAATATTTAGAATAAACATAGAATAAAATATATTGTTTTAAGTACTTTTTGTAGGAAAGATTAAGTTATTATTACACATTTTTATATAAAAAATAATCATAAAAATGAATTACCTGCAATATATACTGATTTAACTGAATGATCCCCTCCTAAAGTTTGCAATACAAAAAGTTCTTCATCAAGTGACTCACATGTATCCATCCTCATCCTTGATACCATGTTACTTAAACTATCTAGTACTACGATGTCAGCAAAACTTCCTACTTTAAAGCTACCAATTTGATCTTCCAATCCTAAGGATTTTGCATTGCCAAGCGTAGCCCAATAAAATGAAAATTTTGGATTTAAACTGAAATTTCTAAATTGCTGAATTTTATAGGCTGCATCTAAGTTATTTAACATTGAGTAAGATGTACCTCCACCAACATCTGTAGATATACCTAATCTGACATTTGAATTATTTAATTCTTTTAAAGGAAATAAACCACTTCCAAGAAAAAGATTAGATGTGGGACAATGAACAGCAACTGCTCGAGATTGCTTAAATATAGAAATTTCATCATCACTTAAATGAATAGAATGACCTAATAAAGATCTATTATTTACAAGACTATTTTTTAGGTAAATATCCAAATAATGCCTGTAATTAGGGTAAAGTGATAATGTATATTCTATTTCATCTCTATTCTCTGAAAGATGAGTTTGAATATAACATGAAGGATTATTCTTAACTAGTTCGCCTGCTAATCTCAATTGTTCTGGAGAAGAAGTTATAGCAAACCTTGGTGTTATTGCATAAAAGTTTCTATTTTTTTTGTGCCATTTTGAAATAAGTGCTTGTGAATCCTCATATGAGGATTGGGGTGTATCTAAAAGATTCTTAGGGGCATTTCTGTCCATCATTACTTTGCCAGCTATCATACACATATTTTTTTTTGAAGCTTCTTGGAAAAGTGCGTTGACTGACTCTTTATGAACGGAACAAAAGGATACTGAGGTAGTGGTACCATTGGTTATAAGCAATTCTATAAATTTCTTAGCCTGCTTCTTGGAATAATCTTCAGAAATAAATTTTGCTTCCTCTGGGAAAGTATATTTATTTAACCACTCTAAAAGTTGTGTACCATATGAGCTAATTACTTGAACTTGAGGAAAATGATTATGTAGGTCAATAAAACCTGGGAAAATCAAGTTATTTTTATGATCAACTACTTCATGGTCAGAATATTTGGGAATAATTTTATTAAAATCTCCAACATCGATTATTTTTTCTCCAGATACCACTAAACCACCCATTTCAAAATACTCAAAAGAATTTTCTGGGTTTTCTTTACTCCCATCATCTATAAAATGAAAAATTCTACCTTTTAATATCATCAATTTTTTCCATTATATCTGCTTATACAGATGTTTTTTTCTCAAGCACTGATAACATTTCCGAGATTATATGAGCAGAAATAATTTCAGGTCTTTTATCATAAGTATCAAATAGAGATTTACCAATTGGAATATTTACATCTGAAATATTATTTAATCCTTTTTTTCTGAGCCAATTGTCTAGTGTTCCTCTCTTAGTCTTAGAACCAATCATACCTATATATAAAGCGTCTTTCCTTTTTAAAATTTCATAGCATAAAAGGAAATCAAGACCATGATCTTGAGTAGTTATTATGTAACATGAATTAGCAGGTGCTTTATTAACTTCTTGCTCAGGAATTAAGCTAAATTTTTTTTCGATAGGTATATCTATTTTTGAAATAAAATTCTTCCTATTATCAATTAACTTTACCCTTAAAGGTAAATTATACATTTGCAAACATAATGAAGTACCTATATTTCCTGCACCAAAAATAAGTACAGACGTTGTATCAGAGAAATTCTTTTCTATTTTCTCAACTAATTTTTGGGATGAAATAGAGTTTATTTTTTGAATTGAAATAACAACTTTTCCTCCACAACATTGTGCAATATCTGGACCCAAGGTCGTTTCAATTTCAAATTTGAAATCATTATTCCAATTTTGAGTTATTACATCATTTATAAGATTAAATTCTAATTGACCGCCACCAATTGTGCCAAAAATCTCTCCCTTATTACTGATTAACATCCAAGCCCCTTTTTCTCTTGGAGAAGAACCTAAATTATTTTTAACTTCGCAATAAGCAATTTTACTTTTGTTTTTTAAAAATTTAATCAGGTTATTTTTTGTAAAAATCAAATTTGTTTAATCCTCTGAGTACTATAAATTGAGGACAAAACTTCTTCAGGCGTGGCTGGGGCATTTAATCTAGGATTTATTTTATAATCAGTAACTGAAGCTACAGCCATCTGAATTGCTTCATGAACAGAAATTGCCAGCATAAATGGAGGTTCCCCAACAGCTTTGGACCTTTTAATAGTTTTTTCAAGATTTTTTGACCAGCTAGCTATTTTTATATTAAAAATATCAGGTCTATCCGATGCAAGTGGAATTTTATAAGTTGAAGGTGCGTGCGTTTTTAAAGCACCGTCTGGACCCCAAAAGAGTTCTTCACAAGTTAACCAGCCCATTCCTTGAATAAAGCCACCTTCAATTTGTCCCATGTCGATAGTTTTGTTCAAAGATTTTCCTACATCATGTAAAATGTCTACCCTCCTGATTTTATACTCACCAGTTAAAGTATCAATTAAAACCTCTGATACTGCTGCCCCATAACTATAATAATAAAATGGCTTACCTTTTGCCATGTTTCTATCCCAATGAATTTTTGGAGTTTTATAAAATCCAGAATCCCAGAGTTGTATTCTTTCTAAATAGGCTTCTTTAACAATTTCATGAAAAGATAGGATTTTATCTGGCAAAAATATGAAATTATTTTTGAATTTAATATGTTTTGTAGATACTACATATCTATTGGAAATAAAATTAATTAGTCTTTTTTTGATTTTTTTTACTGCGTTATATGCTGCCATTCCATTTAGATCAGAACCTGAAGATGCAGCAGTTGCAGAAGTATTTGCTATCTTACTAGTATCAGTATCTGTTATTTTAATTTTATCAAAACTAATACCTAATTCATGTGTAATAACCCCTAGAACCTTTGTATGTAGGCCTTGACCCATCTCAGTACCACCATGATTTACAGTTACAGATCCATCAGTATAAATATGAACTAACGCACCACCTTGATTAAACCATGTAGCTGTAAACGATATTCCAAATTTTACTGGAGTAAGAGCTATCCCTTTTTTATATAATTTATTTTCATTATTAAATTGAATTATTTCTTTTCTTCTTTTTTGATAATTTGATGACTTCTCTAATTCAAAAATAATCTTTTTTGAAATATTATCAGAAACTTTTTGGAAGTATGGTGTAATTGATTTCTTTCCAGTTTTATAGAGATTAATTTTTTTAATTTCTAAAGGGTCTTTCATAAGAAAATATGCTATTTCTTGAATAATTCTTTCTGCTAACATCATACCTTGGGGACCACCAAATCCACGAAATGCTGTATTAGAAACTTTATTTGTCTTTAATGGCTTAGAAATTAATCTAACATTTGGATAGAAATAGCAATTATCAGAATGAAACAATGCTCTATCAGTAATAGGTCCAGAAAGATCTGAAGAAAAACCACAATTTGCACTTAAAAGCGCATCAACAGCCATAATTTGTCCATTTTTATCAAAGCCTACGTTATATTTGATATAAAACGGATGCCTTTTACCAGTCATAATCATATCATCATCCCTATCAGGTCTAATTTTGACTGATTTTCCAGTTCTAATAGCCGCTAAAGCTGCAACTACTGCGAAAAGATTTGACTGTGTTTCTTTTCCTCCAAATCCTCCACCCATTCTCTTCACTTTTACAATTACTTTGTTAAAAGGAATATTTAATACTTTAGCCACCATATGTTGAACTTCTGTAGGATGCTGGGTTGAAGAAAGTACTATGACTTCTGCGCTATCTTCTAATTTGGCCATTGCAATGTGACCTTCTAAATAAAAATGATCTTGTCCTCCAATATTGATAGTTCCACTTAATTTATACTTTGATTTTTTTAAAGAGCTATCAACATTACCCCTTTCCAATTTCAAGGGCTTAGTTACTACTTCAGGATTTTTATTTTTAATTTTTTCAATATCAAGTAGAGGAGTATTTATACTTTTTTTTAATCTTACTAAAGAAGCAGCTTTCCTTGCCTGTAGCCTAGTTTTGGCGACTACTACAAAAAGTGGTTGACCATAATAGGACACCTCTTTATCTGCTAATACTGGTTCATCTTTTAATCCAGTAGGACTAATATCATTAAGCCCAGGTAAATCTCTTGCAGAAAATATGTCCACTACTCCTTCAGACTCACTTACTTTTTTAAAGTCTATGTCAAGTATTTTGCCTCTGGCAAAATCAGATTTACCAATATAAGCATGTAAAGTTCCATTTTCTTCGTTTAAATCATCAATATATTCTGCTTTGCCTGTAACAAATTTATTCAAGGACTCGTGACGTATAATATCATTCTCACTTGACTGTAATAATCCTTCTTTTTTTCTCAACTGTCTCAATTTATGAAACCCCACTAATTTCTTCTCTATCAAATTCTCTATTAACGAAATAAGTAAATTTTTTAAAAAGGTTCTCAGCTACTCTTTGACGATATTGCGAAGTTGCTCTACAGTCAGTTAGCGGTTGAAAGTCAGCTTTTATAGCTGTTTCAATATAATTTTCATCAAAATTATTTTGGGGATTTTCTTTGAATAGATTTTCCAAAGACTTTGATCTTTTTGGGATTCCTGCCATACCTCCAAAAGCAAACCTAGCAACAGATTTTTTATTTAAAATATTTTCATAGTAAAATGCAGCAGTAATTGTAGAGATATCTTCATAGCGCCTTTTAGATACCTTATATGCCTTAAACTCAAATTTTTTATTTTTTGGATTTGAGATTTCAAAACCGTGGATATACTCATTACTACTTATTGCTTGATGACCATATTCAATAAAAAAGTCTTCTACATTTATTTTTTTTGATTTTTCTTTACTGGAAATGTGCATTTTTCCTCCAAGTGCTATTAACAAAGGTGCAATATCTCCTATAGGAGAACCATTTGCAATGTTACCACCAATTGTTCCCATATTCCTAATTTGATCTCCACCAATTCTATTAATATACTCAATCAAATTTGGAAAATAACTTATAATAAAGTCTTGAAAATCTGAGTAAGTGACCAAAGATCCTATAGAAACTTTATATTTAGTAATTTTTATAGATTTTAGTTCATTTATCTGATTAATAAAAACTACAGGTTTTATGTTTTTAAATTGTTTATTAACCCATAGTCCAACATCTGTAGAACCAGCAACTATTGTGGTATTTTCATTATGATTCAAAATCTCTTTTAATTGAGTTAAGTTTTTAGGAATAAAATAATCTAATTTTGAATTTTCTTTTTCTTCAATTTTAGAGATTTTCAATTCATTAAGTTTTTGAGCCCACTTTTTATTATTTTTAATAAGAAAATCATTACTTATAAAGTATTTTTCGCTAAGTTCTTCAGCAGCTGATATTATTGGACCATAGCCAGTACATCTACAAAGGTTTCCTTGAATTGCATTTAATATCTCAGATTTATTAGGCCTTTTTGTTTTTAAAAGTAATCCATAAATGGACATAACAAATCCAGGTGTACAAAATCCACATTGCGCTCCAGAAAATTTTACAAATGCCTCTTGAATTGGATGGAGATTTTCAAGGGAATTTGATAAACCATCAATTGTAATCAAATGAGAATTGTCTATTGAAGGTAAAAACAGTATGCATGAATTAGCAGTTTTATAAATAACTCTATTATCTTTATCTAATTTACCTATCAATATAGTACAGGCACCACAATCACCTTCAGCACAACCTTCTTTTGTCCCTTTTAAATTTTGATTAATTCTCAAAAAGTCTAATAAAGTCTCTTGCGGATCATTTATTGATTTCTTTATCAAATTATTATTTAGATAAAATTTGACCATATTTTTTGTTTTGATATTTGTAAAGTTACGTCTGAGCATTTCAAATTAACATTTCTAAATTTTTGACAATGACAATTGTAAAGCAAATTAATAACCAATTAAAAGGGTTTTTAAAAGATGAGTTTCTTATAGTTTTTCTTCTGCAAGCACCTTTTGTGCAATTCTAAAGCATTCTAATGCTTGAGGAACACCACAGTAAATTCCAATTACATGAATTATGGCTCTTATTTGATCTCTTGAAACACCGTTTTTTATTGCTCCTTTGCAATGTATTTCCCACTCTTTCATTTTTCCTAATGCACCAATCATTGTTAGGTTCATCATAGATCTCGTCTTCCTATCGATACATTGATCACCCCAACCAAACCCCCAACACCAAGATGTCATAGCCTCTTGAAAAGGTTTTGTAAAATCATCAGCTTCATTTAAATTTTTTTCAACGTATTTATCTCCTAAAGTTGCTTTTCTTTCCTTTAAACCAATTTCAAAAAAATTATTCATTTTTACCTCACAAATTATAAAAAAAATTATTGTTTTAGAAAACAAAATAAATTATTTTTTATCAATAAAAAAATGATCTTTTATAGGTGATAAAAATTGTTGAAAGCATTAATTTTTGACATAGATGGAACAGTCGCGGAGACAGAGGATTTACACAGAAAGGCGTATAATTGTGTGTTTTCTGAAGAGGGAATTTCATGGACTTGGTCAAAAGAATTATATAAGGATTTATTAAAGGTTACAGGTGGAAGAGAACGTCTTAAACATTACGACGATAATGTTGCTACAAAAAAATATAATTTAGATACTAATGAAATTTTAAGAATACATACAAAAAAAAATAAGCAGTATAATGAATGGGTTAATAAAGGTTTACTCAAACTAAGGCCTGGTATAAAAACTTTGATTTATAAGGCTCGAGAAAACAATATACAACTTGCAATATCAACATCAACAAGTTTAACGAATGTAAAATCATTATTTATAAATTGTTTTGGGAAAGAGCCAGATACATTATTCAAAACTATTGTAACTGGTGATATGGTGAAGAAGAAAAAACCAGACCCTGAACTATACTTACTCGCTCTTAAACAATTATCCTTGGATCCTATACAATGCATTGCTTTGGAAGATAGTAACAATGGACTAATATCAGCTAAAAAAGCAAATATTAAAACTATATGTTCACCAAGTTTATACCATAGTGATGACAATTTTGAAAAATCTGATTTTATCTGTAAAGAATTTACTGAAGATAAGCTACCTTTAGAATTGAGGCAGCTTATCTTTATATAATATATAATTTTTAATTAAGATCCCAATTGAGCTAGCATTTCTTCCATTCTAGCCTTAGACTTTTTAGGGAGTTTTTTTCCATCTAAAAAACCGTCAGCTTTAACATCACCAACAGCTATAAGGGCGACCATACCGTTAGCTAAATGTGGTGTACATTTAACACCATATAGTCCGTCTTCTGAAACTACAATGCTTACTGGCTTATTGATTTTACCCTTAAACTTTTTAATTCCTTCTGGTAACATTCCTTTGATACTGGCTGCCATATGTCCCTTTTCAGTAGGCAAGAAAGTGACAGTATCCCCTTTTTCTGCCATTATGAGCATTGGTTCAAATACCATTTTATTGCCGTCTGCATCTTTATTAAGCATTTTAACTTCAATTTCAGCTGCAAATACCAAATTCAAAGTAAAAGAAAAAATTACAGTTGTAACAATTAATAAAAGCTTTCTCATATTTCCCTCACATATAAAATATTTATATCTATAGAAACAACGATTTACTCTAATTAAATTAAATTGGCAACTACTTAAGCAACTTCTCTTGATAAAGCACACTGCTTCCATAGCGAAGCCAAACTATTAACTAAATAATCGATGTCATCATATGTATGTAATGGCGATGGTGTAAATCTCAACCTCTCAGTTCCTTTTGGAACAGTTGGATAATTAATTGGTTGTACATATATGGAATAATCATGAAGTAGAATATCGCTTATTTGTTTACATTTAACAGAATCCTTTATCATAACAGGAACTATGTGGCTTGGATTTGACAAATGAGGTATGCCCACTTTATCTAATTTAGTTCTCAAATAAGATACTTTTCTTTTTTGATTTACACGTTCAATATCGCTGGATTTTAGATATTTAACTGAGCATAGAGCACCTGCTGCGACTGCTGGCGGAAGAGCAGTAGTAAAAATGAAACCACTTGAAAAAGAACGAATAAAGTCACATAGAATATTGGAGCCTGCAATGTAGCCACCTACTACACCATAAGCCTTACCCAGAGTACCTTCTATTAAATCAACTTTATGAACAACACCTTCTTGTTGCGATATACCCCCTCCATTTTTTCCATAAAGACCTACTGCATGAACCTCATCTAAATATGTCATTGCACCAAATTCTTTGGCAACTTCACAAATTTCATTAATTGGTGCAATATCGCCATCCATAGAATATACACTTTCAAATGCAACTATTTTGGGAGCATTAACTGGTAAAGAAGACAACTTATTTCTTAAGTCTTCTGGGTCATTATGCCTCCATATCATCTTACCTGCCCTAGAATGTCTTATTCCTTCGATCATTGATGCATGATTTTTCTCATCTGATAAAATAGTACATCCAGGCAATCGTGCTCCTAAGGTTGATAATGTTGCCCAATTAGATATATAACCAGAAGTGAATAACAAAGCAGATTCCTTTTGATGTAAATCTGCCAATTCTTTCTCAAGTAAGACATGATAATGGTTTGTACCTGAAATATTCCTAGTTCCTCCAGCTCCAGCCCCACATTCATTTAAAGCTTTTTTTATTGAATCCAAAACATTTTGATTTTGTCCCATACCTAGATAATCATTTGAACACCAAACGGTAACTTCAGACGTTTGATTACTTTCAATATAGTTCTTAGCCTTTGGAAAATTACCACGATTCCTTTCTAGTTCAGCGAAAACCCTATAATTTCCTTCATCTTTAAGCTTTTGAAGTTGTAAATTAAAAAGATGATCATAATCCATGAATTTTCTCCGAAACATAGTTTTCACTATTTGATTTTTTAATTTTTAATTCTTTTTTTTGCTTAGGCAACATCCATTTCCAAAGTTCAGCATCCCTTAGTGGGACTACCATGAACCAATGTTCTATGAGTGCAAGTGTAGTCAAAGATGCAAGTAAAGTAAAACCAATCGTAGTTGATATTTGATTTTCTACATCAAAAATATTATCTACCAAGAAAAACAGAGTGAATGAAATTAGTGAAATAGAGACAGGAAAAAACCAACTTGTACTTCCAACTTTAAAGTAACTTGCAAGATGAGCAACTGGCGATGGTAAGAATTCTGAGTTAATACTAGGTACTCCTAAAAATAAATTTAATTTTGCACAAATTCTCGCAAAAAATAAAATCCCAAAAGTCCACAAACCAACAGTATTATTTGCCCCTGTTGAAAGATATACCATACTCAATAATGTAATAAATAAAATTAACTCGGAATAGGCAATAGTTGATAAAGCATAAAGAAAACGTTTCATTTGATCTATTCCTTCAGGGCATGATTCTTTACTGGGTCCAGTAATAAAACCAGATAAAAATGCCAGCTCAAACCAGGACCAGATTAACAAACTCCCAAAAAATGCACTGTAAATAGAAGAAAGTGAGATATTTGAAAGTGAAGTTAGGTATAAGTAAACACCAAGAAAAAAGACTGGGCACAAAACTAATGTAACAAATATGTGTGCCCTTTGATTGATTTCGTCTACTTTTTTTACAATGAATAAGATTAGCCCAGTTAAAAACCACCAAAAAAATACTGCAGTAAATGCTGCTATCCAGGGTATTTTAAAAAAAGCCAAAATTTCTTGAACCATTAAATCTCCGTCTTAATAACTAGGTTGAAGCCGTGAAGTTTCTGGAACTGTATTTTTTTTGGAAGGAATTAAATATAATCCCACAAAAATAATAAGAGCTCTTGTGGCAAAAAAATTATATTTTAACTTTCCAATAATTCCACTTGATTTTTTGGCTTTTTCCATTTTATCAAATGTTAGACATAATTTTTTTAAACTTGATTTCCATTTGGGGTTTTCTAAATCGAGTTCAATAGGAAAAACTTGTTTAGATATTTCAGAAGTTATTCTGAGAACAGTCTCATCATACCATTCAATATCAACATCGAGAGCCTTGTGAAAAGCAGGTCTTGCATGATCTCGTATGCACATAGTAGCAAAAACTGCTACCAAGAAAAATTTGATCCAGTATACATTTATTCCAGATGTAAACTTAGGATCGGATTTCATTATTAATGCAAATGCCTCTCCATGTCTAAATTCATCATTACACCACTTTTCAAACCATTTAAAAATAGGATGAAATCTCTTATCAGGATTTTTTTCTAAGTGTCTATAAATAGTTATATATCTAGCATAGCCAATTTTTTCTGACAAATAGGTGGCATAGTAAATAAATTTTGGAGTAAAATATGTATAATTTTTCTTTCTTGTGAGAAAACCAAGATTTACTCCTCTTCCAGCTTCTCTTAAAGCATCATTAATAAAACCTGCATGCCTTGCTTCATCTCTTGACATATACGAAAATAATTCACAGATCTCCTGGTTTGTTCCCCTCCTCTTCATCTCTTTATAAAGGACACAACCTGAAAATTCTGCTGTTAATGAACTAACTAAAAAATCAATAAACTCTTTCCTCAATTCTGGATTTAAACTCTTAAAATCAATCTTGTCCCAATCTTCAGTTTTTTTGAAATGTGTACGATTTGGATCTAATTTCATTTCAGAAATCAATTCATCCCAATCTTTCCTCACACTATCTACATTAAGTTCGTCCATTTCTTTAAAATTGGTTGTATAAAAACGTGGATTTAATAGCGTAGTTTCATGTGCCATAGCAGTGGTTTCATTAATAGTATCTGCTCTTTCATTTTGGAAATCAACTTCCTTCATAATGAGATCTCCTCTGAAAATGAAAATTCACAAATTTCCATAAATTCAAAATTCCCAATGAGTTTAGTCCATAACCTATGAAACCAAATGGCCCTTTTTATAGTAGCTATTCTATCTTCAATGACTACCTTACCATACGGTGCTACAACAGGTTCTCCATGCACTATAACCTCATCACCAGGATGCACAACTGCCCCATTATTGAAACGAACGTGAGCATGTAAACTTTCAAAAGTATGGGAAACTTCTACAGTGCAAGGCGTCATTTCTTTTTTTCTTCTCAACATTTATATTCCCCCCATTCCCTTATTTTATTAATTTCTTAAATACAGATGCGTTCATTGCACCAAAACTATTAAGGTGCATATCCCACGACGAAACTTCATCAATTATTGTAAGCCTACCATCTTCATAATGTACAAGTTTAAGTGGGTTATTAGTTTCAATTTTTTTCTTTTTCCTTTCTGACATAAAACCATTATATACTACAACTATAAAACCATATGGACCAGCCCTTGAATTAATAATTTCCACACCGTCATTATTATAAATTGAAACAGAACCATTTTCTTTTTTTACAAATTCTAAGGTGGTTTGAGAAACAACTGGCGCTTGTTTTGGAGTTCCTATCAATGGCATGTCAGATAGCCTTGCATATCCTACCATTAATAAGGTCACTAAAAGTAGTGCACCAACTGCTTGAACTAATCGAATAGGAATTAATTCTTTTTCTTGTATACTGGTATCTTCTCTCATGCCGTTATCCCCCCATCTTGTATATTAACATTTTTAATAGCATTTGAATTTGATAAATTTATTTCTGAAATTCTAGATTGAGCAGCTTCAGATAATTTTAAAGCTATAATTTCAACATCAGCAATACATCTGAAAGTTGGTTGTGGATTCGAAAAGAACCAAGGTCTTACACTTGGCCAACTTGCAAAAAATGGAATTCTACTCTTGCTCAATAATTTAAATGAAATATTCCCACACCCATCTCTATATATATTTTTATCAATACTTACAATTTTGTCAAATGGAACATTCAACATAAAAATCAGTGCTAAGCCACTTCTAATAATTACTCGTTTACTAGTAATTACATATACAGTAGGTAAAATTTGGGAAATCCCAACAGCTATTAATAGTATAACAGCTAAAAAACTACTAATTACATAAGGAAAAAGTACTTCAACAATATTTATAAAGTTTAAATCCCCAAATCTTGAATAAATAATAGAACAAAAAACAATAATTAAATATACAAAAATATACTTGAGGCCTAAGGCAGTTAAACAAAATCTTCTGATATCGGGTTTTCCATACCAAATAATTTTTTCATCTTTAGGAATAACACTAAGTATATCTTTTGGTGGTATACTATTAATCTTATACATTTTTTTCCTTTTATGACGGTATTTCTGTTAGTCCAAAACTTTTTTGACCATTATTTTTAATTTTTCTTTTATTTAATTCCTGTGACAACATGCCAAGTGCTATAAGTGTTATAAAAATAAATAAAATTTCTAGATGATATACAAAAATATAACCGATTGAATTATTTTCAAAAGTTGAACCAAAATAGCCATTTAAAGCCATTTTATTAATTATATCTCTTAATATTCCACCTATAGCTATTCCTAACCCTGCACCTATAGCTTGACTAGCACCCCATGAACCTAAAACAAAACCACTTCCTAATTTTGTTGCTGATGACAACGCCATAGCAATAATAAGAAGTGAAACTGAGAATAGGCCAGTCCCAAATCCAATAAACAATGTCCCTAAATAATATAAAAATGGAAATTGCATGGGGCTAGAAAATATTATAGCAGAAAAACCCACTATACCTAACAAAAGTGCCATCATCGCATTACTGACTGATGAAGTAGTTTTTTTTGAATTATTAGCAGCTAGAGCTAACCCAAGTAATGCACCTATAGCCCATATACCTGTCAAATTTGTTGTATCAGAAACACTTAAACCTAAAATCTGACCTCCATATGGTTCTAATAAGACGTCTTGCATTGAAAAAGCAAGGGTTCCCCAAAACACTACCCAAATTAGACTATTACTTTTCCGATCTGATATAAATTTTTTCCAAGAAATAAAAAATCTTTCTTCAGATTTATTCATTACATTTTTTATTATTATCCTCTCTTGTCGCCAAACAGCTACAAGATTAAGGATTAAGGTCAGTACTGCTGATCCTTGAACTACCTGAATTAAACGAAGTTTTGAAAAATCTTCCAACAAAGCACCTACTACAATAGCTGATACTCCCATACCAAATAGAAACATAAAATAAAGAAAAGCAACAACTCTCGGCCTTGTTTCTATTGTAGCTTTGTCAGCTGCTAAAGCTAACCCAACTGTTTGAGTTATATGCATGCCTATTCCTGTTAATAAAAAGGCGATTGCAACTAGAACCTCACCTGCCCAATCTGGACCAACTGTTTGATCACCAGAAAGTATAATAATTGCAAACGGCATTACAGCCAGCCCACCAAATTGAAACAAGCTACCAAACCACATATAAGGTATTCTTTTCCACCCAATAAATGACTTATAGGTATCCGATTTGTAACCATAAAAAGTTCTCATAGGCGCAATTAAAACAGGAATTGCAATCATCACAGCAACTAAGGAAGCTGGAACTAATAACTCTACTATCATTACTCTATTTAAAGTACCTGCCAACATAACTGTAGCCATCCCAACAGACACCTGAAATAATGACAATCTTAAGAGTTGCAATAATGAAAAGTTTGAGCTAGCTGAATCTGAAAAGGGTAGAATTTTTTTACTTATTTTAAATATGTGATCCTTAGAAATAATCATTTTTTTAACTCTAAAACCTCTGATGTATAAAAAAGATCATTCACTTTACCAATACTAGCCAAAGATACCCCAAATTCTTTATCAAATTTATTTTTATATTCTTTGATAAAAGATTCGATATTTAATGGGGATAAAGTAGGTGAACGATCTGCTTTTGGGAGAAGCCGACCTATTTTTAATTTTAATGACAAAATAAAATTCGAAGGAACTAACGTAAATATTATTTTTTCATTAGTATTTTTAAGTAGGCTTTCTAAAAGACACATAGTATCTTTTTCAGGATAATGTATTAAACTATCCATAAGTATTATGTAATCAAATTTACCATGATCCTTCATCATGTCTGATGTTTCAAATTCAATATTTGTTTTTAATTTTTCTGGTAATCTTTTTTTAGCTATTTCGATTAGGTTTGATGAAATATCAATACCTAAAACACTTGCTCCCCTATGTGCTAGTTCAATAGAGAATTGACCTGGTCCACATCCAGCATCTAGTACCCTTTTTCCAGAGAGATCATTAGGTAAAATTGATAATATTTTCCTTCTCATCTTTTCTCTACTTTGTCTAACTTTTAATCTTATTTTTGAAACAGGAGTTTCATTAGTTAAAGCCTCCCATGCTTGAAAACCTGTTTTGTTAAAATATTCAGCTATCTTATCCCTATTTTGAGAATACGTTCTCATACTTAATCAAATCCTAATAATTCAAATATATCTCTATCTTCTAATGGTTTAGGTGCCAAGGGATCTGTTCCATCCCATAGTAATTGAGCAAGTCTTAAATATTCTTTTTGAACTAATTGAATTTCTTCATTATCCTCCATCTCAAAAAGTGTTTTTTTCTTTAATCTGGATTTTCTTATCGCATCTAAATCGGGCAGATGGGCAACTCTGTTAAAACCAATTTCTTTACAATAGCGATCTACTTCATCGGTATCTTTAGATCGGTTAGCTATACAACCTGCAAGTCTTACATTGTAATTTTTTGATTTTGCTTGAACAGCGGCAATAATTCTGTTCATAGCATAAATAGAGTCAAAGTCATTAGCTGTTACTATTATTGCTCTATCAGCATGCTGCAAAGGCGCAGCAAAACCGCCACATACTACATCCCCAAGTACATCAAAAATAACAACATCAGTTTCTTCTAACATATGATTTTGCTTAAGAAGTTTTACAGTTTGACCTACCACATAACCTCCACAACCTGTCCCTGCAGGTGGCCCACCAGCTTCTACACATTTTACTCCATTAAAACCTTCATAAACAAAATCATCAGGTCTTAATTCCTCAGCATGAAAATCAACTTCTTTTAATATATCAATTACAGTTGGAACTAATCTTCCAGTTAGTGTGAAAGTACTATCATGTTTTGGATCACAACCTATTTGTAATACTTTTTTACCCAGTTTTGAAAAAGCAACAGATAAGTTTGACGAGGTAGTTGATTTACCAATACCCCCTTTCCCATATACTGCAAAAACTTTTGCACCCTCAATTTTATCTTTAGGATCCATTTGAACTTGAACTGATCCTTCTCCATCCTCTCCTCGAAGATTTGGAACCTGCTTATTATTATCCAAAGGGCTCATTTTAATTCTCCATATATTAAATTATTATTTTATTGTTTAAATTTTTCATTCAGCTGCTAGATTTACTCCTTCAAGATTATCTTCTAATTCCGCAAGTGAATCTTTTAAAGCTTCTAAGGTTTCATCATCTGGTTCCCAATATGATCTATCATGAGCTTCCATTAGTCTGTTTGCAACTCTGAGACTTGCTGCTGGATTAAGAGAAGCAAGTCTTCTTCTCATTTCCGCATCTAAAATAAATGTTTCTGATAGCTTTCCATAAACCCATGGTTCCACTTGTCCAGTAGTAGCAGACCAACCAAGAGTATTTGTAACTTGACTTTCGATATGCTTTACACCCTCATAACCATGCTTAAGTAATGGTTCAAACCATTTAGGATTTAAAGATCTTGAACGTGTTTCAAGTGCAATCTGATCGGACAAGGCTCTCACCTTAGAGCCTCCTCTTGTTTGATCCCCAATAAATACAGGTGTTTCTTCACCTCTAGCTCTTTTTACCGCCCTAGTTATACCTCCTAAAGTATCAAAATAGTGATCAACTGTAGTTACACCCAATTCTACACTTTCCAAATTTTGATAAGTACAATCAACGACTTCCAAAATTGCCTGAAGTAACTTCGTTTCCCTTGAACATTTTCCCCTAAAATTGTAGGCATAACTTTTACGATTTTCATATGTATCTGCTAATTGATCTTCCTGATCCCAAGTCGCTGAACTTACCAAATGATTTACATTAGACCCATATGTTCCTTCTGCATTAGAAAAAACTCTTAGCACAGCTTGATCCATTGTAAAATCATACTTTTTTACGAAAGCCAATGTATTTCGTTTTACAAAATTCATTTCTAGTGGTTCGTCTGCTAATGCGGCTTTTTTGGCAGCATCTGCCAACATTTTGATTTGTAATGGAAGTAAATCTCTAAAAATACCAGATAACGTCATCATCACATCAATTCTTGGCCTACCTAATTCTTCCAATGAAATAAGTTTAGCACCAGAAAGTCTTCCATAATCATCAAAAAATGGTTTAGCACCCAGTAAATTCATAGCCTGAGAAATTGACCCCCCATCTGTTTTAATGTTATCAGAACCCCAAAGAACCATGGCGACTGTTTCTGGTATTTTTATTTGTGCTTCCAATAATGCTTTTGTTTGATTTTTACCTTCTTGCATTGCAAAGCTGGTTGGCATTCTAAATGGGTCAAATGCATGCATATTTCTTCCCGTAGGAAGTATTTCAGGAGAGCGAATAATATCACCGCCAGGTACTGGCTTTATATATTTACCTTCGAGTGCATTTATTAATCCTTTAATTTCGGTATCGGCAGTTAATAAATGATCAAAGTAATCACGATCCTTTTTGTCCTCTATACCAGGAATAACATTTAAATAACTTTCGCGAGCATTGTCAGAGGGAGGCGATCCTATTACATGTAATCCCTCTGGAATAAGTGCCTCCTCTAATTCGTATAACTTAGATTGTAAGAATTCAAAATTATTATCAAATTTGATTTCAAGGGCGTCTGCTTGATCTTTAATCAGCTGTTTAAGATCAGACAAATTTTTTGTTCCATTATTTTCTTGCCTGAATTGTATTAAGGATTCTTTTAATTCTAATAAACCTTTATATAAACCAGCTTTAGATAAGGGTGGCGTTAGATGAGAAATAATAACTGCATTAGATCTTCGTTTGGCTAGGGACCCCTCACTTGGATTATTTGCTGCATAAATATAAATATTTGGAATATTTCCAATTAATCTATCGGGCCAACAACTTTCACTTGCTCCAGATTTTTTTCCAGGCATGAATTCAAGAGCTCCATGCATACCAAAATGAATTATTGCATCCGTTTCAAGTTCATTTTTAATAAATCTATAAAATGTTGAAAAGGCGTGCGTTGGAGCAAAACCTTTTTCAAAAAGAAGACGCATAGGGTCCCCTTCATAACCAAAAGCTGGCTGAATACCTACAAAAATATTTCCAAATTTCTCACCTAAAATAAATAAACCAGAGCCGTCAGATTGTTGTTTTCCTGGCGCTGGTCCCCAAGTTTTTTCAATATCTTTCAAAAAAGGTTCATTCAACACAATATCATCAGCAGAAATTCTTTTATAGACATTTGCCTCTTGGCCATACTGATCCTTATTTCCATTAAGTATAGATTTTTTTAATTCACCAACATTAGAAGGTAGGTCAACAATATATCCTTCCTCTTTTAATCTACTTAATGTATTGAAGAGAGACTGAAAAACATCTAAATATGCTGCAGTTCCTATTGCACCAGCATTTGGTGGAAAACCGTAAAGTACTATAGATATCTTCTTATCTTTTAATTTTTTGTTTCTCAGATTTACATATTTTTGGACTTTTAATGATAAGCTTTTGACCCTTTCTATTGAAGGTTGCATTTCTAGTCCGTGAGCCATTCTTCCTCCAAAAACCGTCGGTGCAATAGCACCATCAATTTCAGGTAAAGCAACTAACATTGTGGTTTCCACTGGACCTAACCCTATATCATTTTCCTGCCAATTTGGAAGAGTTTGAAATTCTAGAGCATGAGCAGCTATATATGGCACATCCAATCTAGAAAGAATATCCTCTGCAGCCTTACTATCATTATATGCGGGACCTCCTACCAAACTAAATCCTGTTAAAGACAGAATACAATCTACATTTAGTTGATCACTATGATAAAAGAATTCATCAATAGCTGGACGAGAATCTAAGCTGGCTGAAAATGCGGGGATTACCTGCAGATTCATACTTTCTAACTCATTAATTACGGCATCATAATGTGCAGTATCCCCAGATAAGACATATGATCTCATCAACAAAATACCCACTTTTCCAACACTTTGTTTTTTTGAAGGCAAATCTTTTATGCTAGTAGAAACTCTTTCTTTCAGTTTAGGATGGTAGAGCCCAGTTTCTGGATATTCAATAGGTGGTTTGGCTACTAAATTACTTTTGCTTTCTAATTTACCATATTTTTGACATAAATAAATTATCATTGACTCTACATTATCATCTGAGCCACCTAACCAATATAACATTGTGAGAAAATAAGAGCGCACATCTTGAGCTTTTCCAGGAATAAATCTTAATATCTTAGGCAATCTCCTAAGTATTGACATCTGCCTTTTTCCACTAGCTGGTTTCCCTGATTTATTACTTCCCCTTAGTTTCTTTAATAAAGATAAAAAACCACTGGTAGGTTTACTCATATCGAGTCTGTCCATTCTTGTTAAAGAAACAACCTCTTTTGATGAGATACAACCTATTAATGCATCACAATTTTCTCTTTTAGTTTTCAGAGTTGGTAATATTGCTCTGACATGCTCCTCTAAAAAAAGCAAATTAGCTATAATAATATCAGCATTTAATATATCGTCTTTAGCTATTTCTAATGATTTTGGATTTTCGGCCCATTCAGCTGCAGCATGAACAGTTATCTCCAAAGTAGGAAAATACGGCTTTAATTTTGCCTGAACTCTTGCTACAGGGCCTGCGCTATGAGAATCTAATGTAATTATTACAAATTTGTAATTTTTTGGTTTATTTTTGCTAAGAGTTTTATCTAGCATAATGTGCCTTAGCCTCATATAAAGTCTCTGTTGAAATAGAACTTAGCCCCTTATCCTTGGCAAAAGTTTCTGTATTTCTTCTTGCTTTACCCCTTACAAAAAAAGGTATTTTCTTTAGTTCAAGTTCTGCATCTTTTTCCCAAATAATCTCTTCAATCGCATATTTAGGTTCTGTTTTTTTCTCATTGGAATTTAATTCTATATTTGAGTGACCGCCCAAATGACTAGGTCCAGCATTATCATTAAATTCAAAGTCTTCCCTAAACATATGAAGAAGATGCTCTTCTAGTCCCATGACTAAAGGATGTACCCACGTATCAAATATGACATTAGCGCCCTCCCACCCTACTTGTGGTGAATATCTAGCTGGATGGTCCTGAACATGAAAAGGAGCAGATATTACAGCACAAGGTATGCCCAACCTTTTACCTATATGCCTCTCCATTTGTGTTCCTAGAATTAATTCTGGTTGAAGCCTTTGAATTTCTGCCTCTACCTCTAGATAATCTTCAGTAATAAGAGATTCTAAATTTAAATCTTTACCAAGTGATCTGATGTCTCTAGCAAACTCTCTATTATAACAACCAAGTCCCACAACTTCAAAACCCATTTCTTCATTAGCGATTTTGACAGATGATTTTACATGGGTTGCATCCCCAAAAACATAAACTCTTTTTCCAGTAAAATAGGTAGAGTCAATTGATTTTGACCACCAATCAGCTCTTAAGGTTTCTATATTATTATTTGTTTTTTGAAGTCCAAAAGTATCAGAAATTTCTTTAATGAATGCCTTGGTAGCCCCAATTCCAATAGGGATAGTTTTAGTATATGGTTGGTTAAACTCCTTTTCTAAATATCTACATGCAGTTTCTGCAATTTCTGGATAAAGCATAACATTGAAATGTGCCTTTGCCGTTTTATTTTGAATATCCGCAGGAGAAGCACCTAGTGGCGCTATTAAATTTATTTCTATACCCATTCCACTAAGGATCTTTTCAATTTCAATAATATCATCCCTGTGTCTAAAACCGAGAGATGCTGGACCAAGAATATTACAAGATAAATTCTCAGTCTTATTGGAACTTTTTGCTAATTTTCTTATAATTTGATAAAAAGTCTCAGATGCGCCATAGTTTTCTTTTCTTTGATATGAGGGTAACTCTAGAGGAATAGTAGGAACTGATAAATTAAGAGCTTCTGCTAGCCCTCCAGGATCGTCTTGAATTAATTCTGCAGTACAAGATGCACCTACAACTAGTGCTTGAGGCTTGAAACGATCATATGCGTCTTTACATGCTTTTTTAAATATTTCCGATGTATCCGAGCCTAAATCCCTAGCCTTAAATGTGGTATAAGTAACTGGAGGCCTAGCGTTTTTTCTTTCAATCATAGTAAACAATAGATCAGCATATGTATCGCCTTGAGGAGCATGCAAAACATAATGAGTATTTTTCATAGCAGTCACTACTCTCATTGCACCAACATGTGGAGGTCCTTCATATGTCCAAACAGAAAGTTTCAAATTTGGAGTACCTCTCTTCTCTTTATAGGTCGATAAAAGAGAGCAGCAAGATCTCCCGCCTGCTCATATCCATGAACTGGGGAAAAAACTAGCTCTATGGACCATTTAGTAGCCAAACCTTCAGCTTCTAATGGATTAGCAAGCCCCATTCCACAAATGGTTAAATCGGGTTTTTGGCTTCTACACCTTTCAATTTGAAGATCTACATCTTGACCTTCAGAGATTACTGGTCCTTCAGGTAACATTTCCATATCTGAAAGAACTATTTTTTTATTAATGTAAGGAGAACTAACTTCTATGGCTTTCATTCCACATTCCCTAACCAAAAACCTAGCTAAAGGAATTTCTAGTTGGCTATCTGGAAAGAAAAACACACTTTTTCCAGATAGTTTATGTTTAATTTTTTCTAATGCCTTTGTAGCTCTATTTCTAGGTCCATTTGTAACTTCTTCAAATTTACTTTGACTTACATTAAAAGATTGAGCTATGGCCTGGAGCCACATAGTAGTTCCTTCTTCACCAAAGGGAAATGGCGCCTTGATGTGATGAGCTCCTCTTTTTTCAAGTGCTTCACAGGTATCCCCTAGAAATGGTTGACTTAAAATAAACCGGACATTTTTACCTACTTTGGGCGCTTTATTTTTTGTTCTACTTGGAAAAGAAGATACATTTGTTATACCAAAATTTTTTACTATTGATAAAAATTGATCTTCTACTATGTCGGGTAAAGCCCCAACTAAAATTAACTCTTCTGAAGGGGTATTTTCTAAAGTGGGCACTATTGATGCCAAACACGCGTCCTCACCTTGAGTAAAGGTAGTTTCTATCCCAGATCCAGAATAGCTTAAAACTCTTACATTTGGAGCATATTTTAAAGTTAATCTTTCTGCGGCCTTTGACAAATCAAGTTTAATTACTTCTGAGGGGCATGAACCAACCAAAAATAATTGTTTTATTTCAGGCCTTCTTTCTAAAAGTTTTTCTACTTGAAGATCAAGTTCATCCTGTGCATCAGCCATACCAGCAAGATCTTTTTCCTCCAAAATGGCTGTACCAAAACGAGGTTCAGCAAAAATCATTACTCCTGCAGCCGATTGAAGAAGATGTGCACAAGTCCTAGAGCCAACTACAAGAAAAAAAGCATCCTGAATTTTTCTATGCAACCATATAATTCCAGTTAACCCACAAAAAACCTCATTCTGTCCTTTTTCTTTTAGAATTGGGACATTGCTGCATCCTTGTTTTATTTGTAATGAAGAAGAAATATTCAAATTGCAACCTCCTTCTCTAATTGATCAACTTGCTTTTTATTATTACGGCCAAGCTTAAATTTGATCAAAAATTGTGTTGCATTAATGAAATAGGCTAAATAAGCAATTAATGCTAACCACATCAGCTTCTCAGCATCCATTAAACTCATGATTAGAGATAAAACGTAAGCTGTATGAATAGCGATTACAAAAAAACTTACTATGTCTTCCCAAAAAAAAGCGGGTGCTAAAAGATATTGTCCAAAAACTTCTTTTTCCCAAATTGCACCAGTAATCATAATTAAGTACAAAATTGCAGTTTTAAAAAGAATCGATAATGTCGCTATCAAATAGCCATCACCAGTGTATAAATAACTTACAACAAAACCTATAGAAGCAAAGCATACCAAAAATTGTAAAGGCGCTAATACAGCCTGAACTTTTGTCCACAAAGAATTATCACGGCGTAATTTCTGATCTGGAGTATATAACTGGGTTGAGTGTTCTTTCCCAGTTGTCATTATTTGCACTTTAAAACCCCCCGATTAATTTAATTGCTAATATTGAGAGTAATAAAGTAAGAAAAAGTGTCAACTAAAATTTACACTTTTTTGTTTTTTTTAAAAATTATTTAAAAAAATAAATTGTATTATTACAACAATAATACCAATATATATTGATTTTTTTAATAAAATTACTTTTTATTAAAAAAATATTGTGCCAAACAGATGATTAATTACAATAGTGTCAATAA
>MDTB01003089.1_pt1 | contig 23520 bp, 17 predicted proteins | sample 811161 | NCBI WGS metagenome assembly MDTB01 (sample SAMN05326650, study PRJNA326480) | marine metagenome | isolation source: seawater | place: Mediterranean Sea | collected 2009
ACTAAATCCTGGCTTGGCTGAGCACCAGACCCAACCACATCATGATTATCACCGATGCGCTCTGTAGCCTGGTTGACATAAAAAGTTACAGCGATAGCTACACCAAGTCCAATGAAGATACCAAGGAAAACACCTAGCCCCATCTTTCGCTTCGGAGCGCTCGTCCTACTTGTTTTATTTCTATGCTTCGCCATGAGTCATAATTCTACATGCGTTCTGGCGCATTCACCCCAATTAATGCCAATCCATTTTTAATTACTTGTTTAATCGCCATGAGCAGAAGAAGTCGCGATTGAACGAGGCGTTCATCGCCACTTAAAATTTGAGTCGAATTGTAGTAACTATGCAGCAATCCCGCGAGATCTTTCAAATAAAACGCCACGGTATGTGGTGATAGTTCTTTAGATGCGGCCTCAATTAAAGGGGGGAAGTCAGCTAGTGCTCGCATTAAATCAAATTCACTTGTCTGAGTTAAACCACTTAAGTCTATATCGGTTACCTTAGCGAAAGTTTGGTCCGATTTAGAAAGTATACTCGAGCACCGCGCGTGAGCGTATTGAATGTAATAAACAGGATTCTCATTGTTTTGAGATTTAGCGAGATCCAAATCGAAATCTAAGTGCTGATCGCTTTTACGATAAACATAAAAGAATCTAGCCGCATCCCTTCCAACCTCGCTTCTCAATTCTTCGAGAGTCACAAACTCCCCAGAACGTGTCGACATAGCCAATTTTTTACCGTCTTTGTATAAAACAGCAAACTGTACTAATGGGGTCCGAAGCTTACTCGAATCATCACATACACCCAACGCCGAGAGCGCAGCGCGTACTCGAGGTATATAACCATGATGGTCTGCCCCCCAAATATTGATGACTGTATCAAACCCTCTTTCAAATTTATCTACGTGGTAAGCGATATCAGACGCAAAGTAGGTATACGCTCCGTTATCTCGCTGAACAACGCGATCTTTCTCATCACCAAATTCCGTCGATTTAAACCAAGTAGCACCATCTTTAATATATAGGTGGCCCTTTTGCTCTAAATTACTGACTATTTCTCCGATCTTTCCCTCAGTGAACAACGACTCTTCAGAAAACCAGCAATCAAAGTCTACTCCAAAGGAAGTTAATTCCGATCTGCACGAATCCAACTGCTGCCTTAAAACCTCTTTATGAATCACCTCATAGCTTGAGCCCAAGTGTTTTTTCGCCACACTTATAAGTTGATCCAAAATTTTCTCATCGTCGACGTTCTGCCTCTCCTGAGACTTTAGGAGACTTGGTTCTAAGGTATACCGATCCCCTGCTTGCTCCTGCAAATTTTTTGCCATGACACGCACGTAATCGCCCTGATAGCCTTTTACGGGGAAGTAAACGTCATGCCCCAATAGCTCCAAGTAACGCAACCATGTTGACACCGTCAAAATATCCATTTGGCGACCAGCATCGTTAACGTAATATTCTCTAGTTACCTGATACCCAACCGCATCAAGGAGATTAGCCACACTTGCGCCATAGGCAGCGCCGCGTCCGTGACCTACGTGAAGCGGTCCAGTTGGGTTGGCCGACACAAACTCAACTTGGATCTGCTTACCCTCTCCAACATTACTGCGCCCAAAGTCCGATTTGGATTCAAGCACATCGAAAATCACCTTTTGGTGACACTCGTCACTTAAAAATATATTAACGAACCCTGGACCAGCCACTTCAGATTTTTTTATCTGTTTATGTTCGACTAATTTTGCAGTCACCTGCGTTGCAATTTCCCTAGGATTTTGTTTTAGTTCACGAGCCAGCTGCATAGCGATATTGCATGCATAATCGCCATGTTCACTGGACTTTGGTCGCTCTAAAATTATTCTTTGTTCAGAGACCTTGATTTCCATATCGGTTAATACGGAAACAATCGCTGCTTTAATTTCGTCAATTAAATCATTCGTGTAATTCATTAACACATCACTCTATCTATACAAACCATCGTCTCATTTTGACAATGAAAATAAAACGTCACACGTCTAAGGGATCAACATCAAGCACATACCGTACGGTATTATCTTTTAACCCATCTATACGCGTGCTCCAAACCCGCAAAAATCCTCTCATAGACTTTCTCGAACTCGCTTGAATTAAAAGTTGGCCTCGATAAAATCCAGACATTTTAAAAAGTGGAGATGGAACCGCATCATACACCTCTATTCCAGATACTTTAATCTCGACAGCTTCTTTCTGGGCGAGCGATAAAAAGTTCCATATATTTCGCTCTTGCTTGGCCGCCACCTTTAACAGGACTTGATAACAATAGGGTGGAAACGCGGCATCCTCACGCTCTGTAAGCAAATTTTGCGCAAACTCATCAAAAGTCTGATGTATTAGAGACTGATAAACCGGGTGCTGCGAAAACTCCGTTTGAAGCAAGACCTGACCTTTTTTCTCACCCCGCCCTGGCCTACCAGAGACTTGTAATAACTGTTGGTAAAGCCTCTCTGTTGCTCTAAAATCTGCGCTAAATAATGACTGGTCAGTGCCCAAAACGACAACCAAAGCGAGGTTAGGAAAGTCATGTCCTTTGGCTAGCATTTGAGTACCCACTATAATATCGACATCAGAATTTGCGATAAAGCCCCTCATCGCCTTAAACGCACCCTTACGTTTCGTTGTGTCGCTGTCGATACGCAGGATTGAAGCCTCAGGAAATTGGGTTCTCAAGTCATCTTCGACTCGCTGCGTTCCTTGGCCTAAGTCAATCAAATCGTGGTTTCCACACTCTGCACATTGATCTGGCACCTTACTTTGATAGCCACAATAATGACACCGTAATTGAACTGCGCTCTTATGTATTGTCAAGCGAGCGGAGCAACGACCGCACATGGCGATCCAATTACATGATGAACAAAACAAAGCCGATGCGTATCCCCGTCGATTGAGAAATACTAGAACTTGCTCGCCCCGACCTAAACATGCTCCCATAGATTTAAGTATCTCGGGTGCGATTGTTCGTGCAAAGGCTCGGTCAACAGAGATCAATTGAATTTCAGGGGATGGGCCGTGAGGTCGTTCATTCAGCACCACACGCTTATATTTGCCCCCCAAAAAATTAAAATACGTCTCCAGCGATGGTGTTGCTGAGCCCAAGATAATAGGAACGTTATTTTCGCTAGCCATATAAATGGCCAAATCTCTTGCGTTGTAGCGAACTCCCTCAACCTGCTTGTATGACAGATCATGCTCTTCATCTACAACAATCAAACCTAATTTAGGTAGTGACGCAAATATTGCGAGCCGAGTACCCAACACAATACTCGCGACACCTGAGCGCGCCAACATCCAAGCCTGTAAGCGTTCCCTATCGCTCATGCTGCTGTTTAATGTCACAATTTGATGCTCAGGAAATCGTGCGCGCAGTCGAGACTCAAACTGGGGAGTTAAATTAATTTCGGGGACGAGCACCATGATTTGTAGACCAAGCCTCAGTGTTTTTGCCATGACCTGGAAATACACCTCTGTCTTTCCACTTCCGGTCACGCCCTGAAGCAACCAGACCTGATGTGCATCCAAATTATCAGCAACAGTCTCAACCGCTGCCCGCTGAGGTACTGTTAATTCAATGACTATTTCATCTTTTTGATTATGAGTAGAAGCTCTTGTCGGAGTAAATTCATAATTTTGATTTCGTTGACCGACTGTGATCCACCCCTCATCTAACCATCTTGCCAACTCTGCTCTTGCCGTTGAGTACACAGAGCGCGCCTCAGAAAAAGTAATGCTTTTTTCAACCTGAAACAACTCAAATAATTTTTTCTTGCCAAACGAACGCGGACTAACTGAGTCTGGAATCTCTCGGTGACCTTTTTCACTTAAAGAAAACACAGTTTCGCTAAACCGCTGTGAAAAATTGACACGACGGACCGCTAGTGGCAACCCTAAAAACAGAACCTGTCCGAACCGAGCACAGTAATGCCGAGCAACAAATTGGCAAAAAGAAAAATAACAAGCAGGCAACGGATCAAGATTGAATACTGATTCTATTGTCTTGAGTTTACGCTCATCCACTGAAGTCTCATCTGACACATCCTCTACAATCCCGACTATTTTCTTTCTACGGAAAGGCACAACAACTATCGCACCTTTAGCTACATCCTGAGAACCAATTCGATAATCAAATGGTCCGTCTAGAGGAACATCGAGATGAACTTGGGCAAAAAGCATAAGTTAAGCGTTCGAAGATATTAAGACACGAAAAGAGAAAAAAAAGCCTCATTGACTATACCTCACCACCAATGCAATGTTTTAATTCAGCGGTGATATTTAGGGCTTTGATCGTGAACTGCTTCAACGAGCGCAAGAACATTCTCAGGCGGAGTAAATTGGGAAACGCCATGACCTAAATTGAACACATGGCCAGAGCCTTCTCCAAAACCTGAGAGAACTTCACCAACCTCTCTTTGAATCACATCAGGATTCGTAAGTAATATGGCTGGGTCCATATTACCTTGCAGTCCTACACGATCACCTACTCTATTGCGAGCACCAGCCATATCAGTAGACCAATCCAGACCCAAAGCATCTGCTCCAGTTTCCGCAAGGGTTTCAAGCCATTGGCCACCACCTTTGGTAAATACAACGCGTGGGATCAGTGTTCCGTTGAACTCTCTAGTCAAAGCATTACATATTTGAGTTAGATTATTTTGTGAGAACTGTTTAAAAGCTTTAGACGTTAAGCTGCCACCCCAAGTATCAAATATCATTACTGCATCAGCACCGGCCAGTATCTGTGCATTCAAATAAGCAATGACAGATGTAGACGTAACTTCTAATATTTTGTTAAATAAATCCGGACGTTCATAAGCCATTTTTTTGACTCGGTGAAAATCTGTTCCACCTCTTCCTTCAATCATGTAACACGCTAAAGTAAACGGACTACCTGAAAAACCTATAAGTGGCAGACGATTACCCAGCGCTGCCTTTATTGAACGGACAGCGTCAATCACGTACTTTAGTTGCTCCTCTGGTTCAATGGCTGAAAGCGATTGAATCTGTTTTTCTTCGCGTAAAGGCCGTTCGAATTTCGGGCCCTCTCCGTCAGCAAAATAAAGACCTAAGCCCATAGCATCTGGGATAGTCAATATATCCGAGAATAAAATTGCGGCATCAAGGTTAAATCGGGTCAAAGGCTGAAGGGTTACCTCGGTAGCTAGATCTGGATTTTTACAAAGATTGAGGAACGATCCTGCTTGACTACGAGTCTTGTTGTACTCTGGAAGATAACGTCCCGCTTGACGCATAATCCAGACAGGCGTGTAAGGAGTTGGTTGTCGAAGTAGCGCCCGTAAAAAAACATCATTCTGAAGCTGGGCCACTTGGCGCCTCCTTCTAAAAACTAATTAAAATTACACAAACCCCATTTATCGTGGCAGTTCCGATTGGCCCATAAGCACCTCATCTATTGAACGGGCACATTGTCGGCCCTCTCGAATCGCCCATACGACTAGCGATTGGCCTCGTCGCATATCGCCGGCGACGAAGACTTTATCGTGAGAGGTTTTATAATCCTCTGTGTTTGCATCCACATTACCTCGGCCATCGAGTTTAACGTCTAATGAGGCTAACAAACCTTCACGTACAGGATTGACGAACCCCATTGCAAAGAGCACAAGGTCGGCCTTCAATTCAAATTCACTGTTTGGCATTTCTCTCATTTGCATACGTCCGTCGTCGCCTTTTTGCCACTCTAATCGAGCCGCTATCAACTTGGTAACTCTACCCTCCTCCCCTTCGAACCGCTTGGTTGTAACCGACCAGTCACGAGAACAACCCTCTTCATGCGAGGAGGAAGTCCTTAGCTTAATTGGCCAATCTGGCCAGGTTAGCGGTCGATTTTCCTGCTCTGGAGGCATGGGCATCAATTCAAATTGGGTAACTGACGCCGCTCCCTGTCGGTTCGACGTTCCCACACAGTCAGAGCCTGTGTCGCCGCCTCCGATAACCACAACATGCTTACCTGTAGCTAAAATCTGACTATCCAGTTTGTCTCCAGCAACTACCCTATTCTGCTGAGGTAGGAACTCCATAGCAAAATGCACACCATTGAGAGTCCGTCCATCTACGGTCAAATCACGCGGCACTTCAGAGCCTCCGGTCAATGCTATTGCATCGAATTCCTTCAATAGCTCGTCTTGAGCAACAAATTTTTGAGATAGATTATTAACACCGACAATAGGTTCGCCTGGAGCACCGACGCAGACACTCGTTCTAAATTCCACACCCTCTTGCTCCATTTGTGATACTCGACGATCGATATGATTTTTTTCCATCTTAAAATCTGGTATCCCATACCGCAATAAGCCGCCAACCCGGTCATTCTTCTCAAAAACGACCACATCATGACCAACTCTCGCCAATTGTTGGGCGCAGGCGAGTCCCGCTGGACCGGAACCAACAACAGCCACTCGCTTACCGGTTTTTCGCGCTGGCGCCTGAGGAACGATCCAACCTTGATTCCATCCCTTATCAACGATAGCGTGCTCGATCGATTTAATCGCTACAGCTGAATCATTGATATTCAATGTACAAGAGGCTTCACAAGGTGCTGGACAAATACGACCAGTAAATTCAGGAAAATTATTTGTAGAGTGCAAAGTTTGCAGTGCGGATTGCCAGTTTTTACGATAAACCAGGTCGTTCCAATCAGGAATAATGTTATTCACAGGGCAACCACTTTGGCAAAATGGAATCCCACAATCCATACAACGCGCGCCCTGACGAGAAGCCTCTTCATCAGAGTGCGTAATTACAAATTCCTTGTAGTTTTTAAGCCTATTGTCAACAGGCACACTTGCTTCGCTCACTCGCTCATGCTCTAAAAATCCGGTTGGTTTTCCCATCTTATGCTGCCTCCCGTTCACTCTTATTACGCTGAGCAAGCTCAGTTAACGCGCGACGATATTCGTGCGGAAACACCTTAACAAACTTACTCCTCACCAAATCCCATTCAGCTAGAATTTTTTCTGCGACTAAACTACCAGTACGTTTATGGTGCTCTGACACTAAATGCTTTAGGAGTTCCTCATCATATTTATCGCAATGTAGGTTCTCCGACGCCTGCTGATCCATCGGAAGTAATCTCTCCACATCTACCATGGAGGGATTACAGCGGAGCTCAAAGTTCTCCTTTGGATCGTAGACGTAAGCAATGCCGCCGCTCATACCGGCTGCAAAGTTTCTGCCAGTGTCCCCTAGCACCACCACTGTGCCACCTGTCATATACTCGCAACAATGATCTCCAACTCCTTCAACAACCGCAGTAGCCCCGCTATTTCTGACCGCAAACCGTTCTCCAGCAACCCCAGAGAAATAAACCTCTCCCTCAACTGCACCATATAAAACAGTATTACCAACCACAATGTTTTGCGACGAGGCGCCACCGAAATCCTCTGAAGGATAAATGACGATACGACCGCCAGACAATCCCTTTCCGACATAATCGTTCGCGTCGCCCTTCAAATTAAATGTAATTCCTCTCGCGAGGAAAACACCGAAACTTTGGCCAGCAGTACCCTCGAAATTAACCGTAATCGTCTCATCTGGCAGCCCAGCGTGACCATAGCGATTCGCAACTTGATTGGATAACATAGCTCCTACGCTGCGATTGGAATTCTGTAGTTTACTCTCAATTTGTACCGGCACTTGATCTGCTAAAGCCTGCTTTGTCTGATCAATCAGACTATTATCTAAACCTTTTTCGAGACCATGATCTTGCTCCTCAAGATGACGTCTCGCCACTTCTTGTGGCATGTCTGGTCGATAAAAAATCTTCGAGAAATCTAATCCTTTCGCTTTCCAATGATCAACACCACGTCGGGTATCAAGCAAATCAGATCGGCCGATAATTTCGTTAAGACTACGCACACCCATACTCGCCATAATTTCTCGTATTTCCTGCGCCACGAAATGAAAATAATTAATCACATGTTCAGGCTTACCAGAGAATTTCTCCCGAAGCACAGGATCCTGAGTCGCTATACCCACAGGACACGTGTTTAGATGGCATTTGCGCATCATTATGCAGCCCTCAACCACTAACGGTGCCGTAGCAAATCCGAATTCATCTGCACCCAGTAACGCGCCAACAATAACGTCACGGCCGGTTTTCATTTGGCCGTCAACCTGAACGATAATGCGGCCTCTGAGTTGGTTGAGCACAAGGGTTTGCTGCGTCTCAGATAATCCTAGCTCCCAAGGCGCACCCGCATGCTTAATTGACGACAATGGGGAAGCACCGGTACCGCCGTCGTAGCCTGCAATCACAACATGATCTGATTTTGCTTTCGAAACGCCGGCTGCTACAGTACCAACGCCAATTTCAGAAACCAGTTTGACACTGATCGTAGCTTTAGGATTCGCATTTTTAAGATCGTGAATAAGTTGTGCCAAATCCTCAATAGAATAAATATCGTGATGCGGCGGCGGCGAAATAAGGCCCACTCCAGGTACGGAAAATCGCAACTTAGCAATATATTGAGACACCTTATGTCCCGGCAATTGACCGCCCTCACCAGGCTTAGCCCCTTGAGCGACTTTAATTTGAATTTGATCAGCATTTGCTAGGTATTCAGCAGTGACGCCAAAGCGACCAGAAGCTACTTGCTTGATCTTAGACCGGAGCGTATCGCCCTCTTCAAGCTCTACATCGGTGATAACAACAGACCCGAGAACCTTTTTAGTACTCGTTTTTGTTGCGACAGGTTGGAATCGCCCAGGGTCCTCACCACCCTCACCAGTATTCGATTTGCCTCCAATACGATTCATGGCGATTGCAAGCGTAGTATGAGCTTCGGTAGAAATAGATCCTAAGGACATCGCACCAGTCGCGAACCGTTTCACAATCTCAGTCCAAGGCTCCACCTCTTCTATCGAAATGGATTCACCCAATGGATTTATTTCAAATAGCCCTCTAAGCGTCATATGACGTCGACTTTGTTGATTGATCAACGCAGCATATTCTTTATAAGTCGAATATTCATTCGTCCGAGTCGCCCTCTGCAAAGTCGCTATCGAATCTGGAGTCCACATGTGCGCCTCGCCCCGCACTCTAAACGCATACTCACCGCCAGCATCGAGCGAATCAATAAGGGTGGGATCTTTTTCGCTGAACGCTCGGACGTGCTCATTAATTGATTCCATAGCAATCTCTTTGATACCGATGCCCTCAACGTTACTTGACGTTCCAGTAAAGAACCGATCAATGAAATCAGTATTTAAACCTATAGCCTCAAAAATCTGAGCTCCGCAATACGATTGATATGTTGATATGCCCATTTTTGACATAACTTTGTTCAAACCCTTACCAATCGCTTTGACATAGTTTTTTTGGGCGCTCGCTGCGTCTTGTTTCAATTCATCTGATACTGAGGCGAGCGTTTCCATGGCCAACCAAGGATGAATCGCCTCTGCACCATACCCTGCCAATAGGGCGAAATGGTGTGTTTCTCTGGCGGAACCGGTATTGACAACGAGACCAGTTTTTGTTCTTAAACCGAGTCGGACGAGATGGTGATGCACACCGCTAGTGGCCAACAAAGCCGGTATTGCTACTCGCCCTGGGTCAACCAAATTATCTGAGAGGATCAATATAGACTTGCCATTTTGTACCGCACTTTCCGCTTGATCGCAGATCGCGCTTAGCGCCTGCTCGAGGCCACCAGAACCGCTAGCTTGAGGGAACGTTATGTCAATCACCTCACTATCAAAAGCGCCGTTCGTAGCCTCGGAAATGTCAACGAGCACATCGTACTCATCATGATTCAGAATCGGTTGTGAAAGCTCAAGGCGTTTAACTACGGTTTTATAATCAACCCCTAGAAGATTAGGCTTGGGTCCGACATAAGAGATTAACGACATGACCAGCTCTTCCCTTATTGGATCAACTGGTGGATTTGTAACTTGAGCGAACAACTGTTTAAAGTAGTTATATAAAGATTTATTTTTATCAGACAAAATAGCGAGTGGTGAATCATTGCCCATTGATCCGGTTCCCTCTTGACCGGATTCACCCATCGGCATCAAAACAAATTTAATATCCTCTTGTGTAAAACCAAAAGATTGCTGTAAGTCGAGCAACGCTTCAGCGTTTCTATATAGACGTTGCCCGGAAGCAACCGGCAAATCGGACAGGGCAATTTTCGACTCCCGCAAGAGCTCGCCATAATCACGCTCAAATATCAGGGTTTCTTTAATTTCCTCGTCTCCAATAATCCGTCCCTGTTTTGTATCAATCAGCAGCATTTTACCCGGCTCTAGACGCCACTTATGGGCAACATTTTTTTCTTGAACTGGCAAGACGCCGACTTCGGATGCCATAATGACCAAGTCATCCTTGGTAACAACATAACGTGCCGGCCTCAATCCGTTACGGTCTAGTGTCGCGCCGATTTGAATTCCATCCGTAAACGCTACCGCGGCAGGGCCATCCCACGGCTCCATTACCGGCGCATGGTATTCAAAAAAGTTCTTGCGATCATGGCTCATTAATGCATTGCCCGACCAAGCCTCGGGGATCAGCAACATCATCGCTTGCGCAACTGAATATCCACCTAACACCAGCAACTCTAACGCGTTATCAAAACAGGCGGAATCAGATTGTATTTCGTCTATTAAGGGCCACAATTTATCGAGATCTTCTCCAACCACTGGCGAGAAAAGCGCTTGCTGTCTCGCCCTCATCCAATTGATATTTCCACGCAACGTATTAAATTCCCCGTTGTGCCCGATCATTCTAAATGGATGGGCAAGCTCCCAACTAGGAAACGTATTTGTAGAAAAACGCTGGTGTACAAGCGCAAGAGAAGAGGTAAAGGCGCTGTCTGTTAAATCTAAATAATAATCTCCAACCTGACTCGCAAGTAACATACCTTTGTAAACAATAGTTCTTGCAGACATTGACGATAGATAAAAACCTCCTGCTCCGACATCGACCTCACTAGAAACTCGGTGTTCAGCTTGCTTACGAATTACAAAAAGCTTGCGCTCAAAATCCTGCACGGTCTGGCAATTTGTTCCACGACGAATAAACAGCTGTCGGATAACAGGCTCAACATCTCGAGCGGTCTGACTGATTCCAGAGTTATCCACTGGCACATCTCGCCATCCAAGGACCTCTTGCCCTTCGGCCGTCGTGAACTCTTCTAAAATCTCTTGGATCTTAGATCGATTTGTGTCGTCTTGGGGTAAGAAGACCATGCCAACCCCATACTCGCCGGAAAGAGGTAAATCAAAACCTAAGTCACTGATAATACGTAAAAAATTGTCAGGTATCTGCACTAAAATACCAGCGCCGTCTCCGAGCAATGGGTCAAAGCCAGTTGCGCCACGATGAGTCAAGTTGTCTAAGATCCGTAGGCCTTGCTCCACAATCAGGTGGCTTCTATCGCCCTTGATGTGCGCTATAAATCCAACGCCACACGCATCATGCTCATTTGCGGGGTTATACAGCCCTTGGGCGATAGGTTTCACGTACTTAGTCACAATCTTGCCTCTCACTCTAAAATTATTCCAACAAACTTCTCGCGGAACTAATGATCATCCCAAAGACACCAAATCCGGCTTTTCACCGGATTTAGGCATTACTCCCCATGGTACCGCGTAAAGAGCGGTTTGATCAATATGATGAGATTTTGTTCACACGGGGTCCACTAAGAATATCTGTCGATATTCCTTCATCGCATATCGATCTGTCATTCCTGCAATGTAGTCCGATATCGCACGGGGAGCGTCTATTTTTGCTTGCGCTTGATACCGCGGGGGAAGTAGACCAACATCTTCCTGAAAAGCCTTGAACAAGCTACTAACCACGCGCTTTGCCTTATCGGCCATACGCTGCACCTTATAATGTCTGTACAAATATTGATGCAGATACTGTTTCAACTCCCCATGTTTTTGCTCCATCCCCTTAGTAAAACATATTAACTCTGGCAATTTGCGAACCTCATCAAGCGAGACCGGTTTGGCCTCCCGGATTAAACGTGCACTTTCTTCTGTCAAATCGATAACAAAACTGTTCACAGTCCGCCTTATTGCCTCACTCGAACGTCGTTGTAACTCAATATTTGGATATTCCTTAGCCACTGCGCGCAAATGCTCTCCGAAAACAGGTAGGTCACTCATGTGAACCAAGTCCAACAAACCTGACCGCAGTCCGTCATCCATATCGTGATTGTTGTAAGCAAGTCCATCAGCGACATTTGCTAACTGAGCCTCTAAAGAGGGACGACGATTTTCGATAAACCGTTTACCAACCTCTCCTAACTCGCGTGCATTTTTTAATGAACAGTGTTTCAAGATGCCTTCGCGCGTCTCAAAGCAAAGGTTCAGGCCATCAAACTGAGCATATCTGAGTTCAAGGTGATCAATGACGCGCAGGGATTGAAGGTTATGCTCAAATCCACCAAATTCCTCCATACTTTCATTTAGGGCATCCTGGCCGCTGTGGCCGAAAGGGGTGTGCCCTAGGTCGTGGGCTAAAGCGACCGCTTCGACTAGGTCAATGTTTAAACCGAGACTGAATGCTACAGATCGCGCGATCTGAGCCACCTCTAAACTATGTGTTAGCCGGGTTCTAAAATGGTCCCCTTCATGGTTAACGAAAACCTGGGTTTTATACTCAAGCCGTCGAAATGCGGTTGAATGAATAATACGATCTCGATCCCGCTGAAATTCAGTTCGACCGAATGGCTTCCTCTCGTCATGCTGACGACCCCAAGTAGCATCCGCTGGAACCGCATAGTCCGCGAGGCAATCACTCGACATCGTTATTGCTCAACTCCGCTGAGCACCTGAACCAATAGTTCCTTTGAAAAATCCGCGGTAACATAACCTTTCCCGAGATCACTTAGCAGGACTAACCTCAACTGCCCATCTAGCACTTTCTTATCATATCCCATCAATTCTAAATATCGATCACAACCTAGATTCGGCGCCTCAACTGGCAACCCGGCTTTCATTAGGAGTTGCTGCAAGCGATCCCACTCCGATTGCTTGAGGTCTCCCGCTAGCACAGATAACCTTGCAGCAAGCAGCATGCCAGCCGCGACGGCCTCACCGTGCAACCACTGGCCGTAACCAAGACCCGCCTCAATAGCATGTCCAAAAGTATGCCCAAAATTCAATAAGGCTCTTGATCCCGACTCAGTCTCATCATCCTCGACAATCTTCGCCTTACTTAAGCAGCACTGCTCAACCGCGAAACCTAAAGCGTCATAGTCCCGAGCTAATAGCGCTTGGATATTTTCCTCAAGCCAAACAAAAAAAGCGTTATCCATGATCGCCCCATACTTCACAACCTCAGCTAAGCCCGCCTTAAACTCACGATCCGGGAGACTACGCAACATCTCTAAACTGATAAAAACAGCCTCTGGCTGATAAAAAGCGCCGATCATGTTTTTTCCAGCAGGATGATTAATAGCAGTCTTACCTCCGACGGAGGAATCCACCTGAGCAAGTAAAGTCGTGGGGATTTGAATGAACGGGATCCCACGCTGATAAGTTGCTGCCGCAAACCCAGCAACATCTCCAACCACACCTCCACCGAGAGCCACAAGAGCTGTTGATCGATCAACCCTTTTGGCTATTAACTGATCGTATATCGAAGTTAGCGTATCTTGCGACTTAAATTGCTCTCCGTCTGGAATGATGATGTTCTCGATATTTTTTTCCGCACTTAAGAACCAATCCTCGACAGCAGAGAGATACATTGGGCCAACAACATCATTCGTCACAACAACAAAACGTCGACCTCGCAACCCCATGCTAGCCAATATGTCCTTAGTCCGAAAAAGGTTTGACCCAATAATAATTGGATAAGACCGCTCTCCAAGCCCCACTATGATTTGTCTGTTATTCATGGACTAAGTTATTGCACCTGGGCTTCAACAAGTTCGCCCTCTAATCTACCCAGAAAAACCTGTAAATTTGGATCTCCGGTTTCAATTACTAAATCAGCTAAAGCAGTGTAAATGGGATCTCTGACCCGAAACAAATCTTCTAATTTTGCCAGAGGATCTCCAGTATCAAGCAGTGGTCTATTTTTGTCTGCCTGAGTACGTTTCCACAAATCTGCTACTTGGGCCTTTAGATAAACAACGAACCCCGTAGCACCCAAAGATCTTCGGTTTTCTTCTAAAAGAATCGCGCCTCCGCCTGTAGCAAGTACGATATCGTCAAGCTTAGTTAAATCGGTAATCGCAGCCTGCTCCCGAGCACGAAAACCAGTCTCGCCCTCATGATGAAAAATAGTAGGGATAGACACGCCTGTTCGCTCTTCAATAACTTGATCCGAGTCGAAAAAGCTCTTCCGTGCACGCTTGGCGAGCAGTCGTCCCACAGACGTCTTGCCCGCCCCCATCATCCCCACAAGATAAATATTACCTTTGAAGGAGGATAAACTGCTAGGATTTTCACTTCTACGCTCGTTTATATTTTCCATACCTAAATTTTACCTATTAGTCTTAATCCTGTCCGCGTTGACATAGCTTTTCTAAGAAATAAAATTAGTTTCGCCAAGCTATAAACGAGCTAGTGTCGATTCATGCGTACTATAATCAGAATTATCTTTTACTAAATCTAACTGACCATGCTCTAAATGCGTATGAGAACCCTTTTTTTTAAATTTTTATTACTTTGCACAAGTCTCAGCATTATCGGCATACTCGCGGGCACCTTCGCCTTTGTCACAGCGTACCCAAAATTACCGCCTGTCAACGCTCTAACCGACTACAAACCCAAGCTACCACTGCGTATATACAGTCGCGAAGGTACGCTTATAGGAGAGTTCGGACGAGAGCATCGAGAATTCATTGGCATTGAATCAGTACCTAATTTACTCAAAAACGCGATCGTAGCTGCTGAGGACGAACACTTTTGGGAGCATCATGGTATCGATTTTATCGGTATTGGTAGGGCAGCTATCGCCAATGTTTCAGCAAGAGGCGTCAGGCAGGGGGCAAGTACCATAACGATGCAAGTGGCGCGTAACTTTTTCCTCTCATCAGAAAAAACATTCACGCGTAAATTCAACGAAGCGCTCCTAGCTGTAAAAATCGAACGCAACCTCACAAAAAACCAAATCCTCGAACTCTATATCAACCAAATTTACTTGGGGCAACGCTCTTACGGCTTCGCCGCAGCGTCCAAAATTTATTTTGGCAAGCCTCTCACGCAGGCCTCCCTAGCAGAAATATCCATGTTAGCCGGATTACCTAAAGCACCCTCAACATACAATCCTGTTGTAAATCTTAAGAGAGCCAAACAGAGACAAGGTTACGTTTTAAATCGCATGTATAGCCTCGGATTCATCTCGGATGAAGAGCTTGATCAAACAAAAAGCGCAATACTCAAACTATCGTCCGCACGAAAAAATCCAAGTCGACACGCTGAATTTTTTGTAGAAATGGTTAGACAGACGTTAACAGAAAGGTATGGCGATGAGGCCTATACCAAGGGCCTCAATGTTCACACCACTTTGTCAGTCACGCATCAAGAAGCGGGGTTTCTCGCCCTCAAAAAGGGGCTAGAATCACACGATGAAAGACAGGGCTATCGCGGGCCTTTAGGCTTCGTTAAGCTACCGTCGAAAATTGACGATGAATGGCTAGAAGACTCATTACAAGACTTAAACCCATACGAGGACTTGCATCCAGCAGTCGTCTTGAAAGCAGGCCCACAGACGATAGAAGCATATGTTAAAGGAATGGGGTCTGCCATGCTTGCAAATGAACAGGCTGTTTACGGCGCCACAAACTTAATCATTGGGTCCGAGCGGGTTGCGCCCCTGAAGAGTGGCGCGCTGATTTATGTTCGAAAAACACTCGCAGAGGATTGGGTCTTAAGTCAGTTGCCCATTGCCGAGGGCGCGGTTATCTCCATTGATGCAGATACTGGTGCTATCAACGCCTTGGTCGGCGGATATAATTTTTATCGCAATAAGTTTAATCACGTAACGCAAGCGAAAAGACAGCCTGGATCTAGCTTTAAACCCTTCATTTACTCCGCAGCGTTAGAGCGTGGCTTTACTCCAGGAACCATTATCGATGACGCACCATTCGAAATACATGAAAGCCAAACAGGTTTCGAAGTATGGGATCCACAAAATTATGATCAGGAATTCGCAGGACCTATCAGTCTGCGATATGCATTAGCTAAATCAAAAAACTTGGTTGCCATTCGGATACTTCAAGCAATAACACCGGAATACGCTAGAGATTACTTAGCACGATTCGGATTCAATCCTAAACACCATCCGCCGTACTTAACTATGGCGCTTGGTGCTGGCTCAACTACTCCACTGGAAATGGCGCGAGGCTATGCGGTATTCGCGAACGGTGGTTATTTAGTGGAGCCATATTTTATTTCTCATATTGAGGACATTGAGGGCAATCTTATATTTAAAACAAAATCACAACGAAAGAGAACAACAGCAGACCAAGTGCTTGACACTAGGAATGTATTCACCATGAGCTCTTTACTTCGAAATGTAATTCAAACTGGCACCGGAATACGTGCTAAATCGTTAAGACGAAAAGATCTAGCGGGAAAGACTGGCACAACGAATGACAACATTGATGCCTGGTTCGCCGGCTTCCAAAGACGCGTTGTAGCCATCACTTGGGTCGGTAAAGATCAACCCGGGCCGCTAGGCGACAAAGAAACGGGATCAAAAGCAGCTCTACCGATATGGATCGACTATATGAAAACAGCGCTCAAGGAATTCCCAGAAGAAAAGCCTCTAGCCCGCCCAGAGGGAATACGTTCGATATTAATTGATCCGGAAACTGGTTTACCAAATGAAGAGGGAGTAATCGAATATTTTTACGAAGAAAATGCTCCACGCACTGATTCGGGAGCCCTTTTCTAACTCGGAGCTATCGACACCATTAAAGTTTAGCTTTAATTGATTTTGCTGCGTCTAATGCGAAATAAGTTAAAACCCCATTAGCCCCGGCCCGCTTAAACGACAGTAATGTCTCCAATACGCAGCGCTCCTCATTGAGCCAACCATTAGAGAACGCTGCCTTCAGCATGGCATATTCGCCACTTACTTGATAAGCAAAGGTCGGGACTCCAAATTCTCGTTTAACCCGCGTAATAACATCTAAATAAGGCATGCCAGGCTTAACCATTACCATATCTGCACCCTCCTGAAGGTCAAGCCCAACTTCCCATAAGGCCTCATCAGAATTCGCCGGGTCTACCTGGTAGGTCTCTTTGTTACTGACCCCCAAATTCGCGGATGAGCCAACGGCATCCCTAAATGGGCCATAGAAACTCGATGCAAATTTAGCAGCATAAGCGAGCACTCGAACTTGCTCATATCCGTTTTTATCTAGCGCCTCACGAATCGCACCTATTCTTCCGTCCATCATGTCAGAGGGGGCCAATACATCTATTCCAGCTGCAGCGTGACTTAGCGACTGCTGAATCAATACCTCAATGGTTTCGTCGTTAAGGACATATCCTGTGTCGTCTAACAGACCGTCCTGGCCATGGCTCGTATAAGGATCCAACGCTACATCAGTGATAACACCTAACTCTGGAAAATTACTTTTAAGCAAGCCTATTACTTTTGGTATCAAACCTTTATCAGAATAAGACTCCTCTGCTAAAGGTGTTTTAAGCTCCTGTTCAATGACGGGAAATAACGCGATAGCAGGGATACCGAGCGCAACGCATTCCTCGGCAACCGCCATCAACGAGTCAGGAGTGTAGCGCAAAACTCCAGGCATTGATTCTATTGCCTGCGTCTTGTTTTCCCCTTCGAACACAAACACCGGATAGATAAGATCATCCACACTCAAATGATTTTCTCGCGTAAGTCTGCGAGAGAAATCATCTCTTCTGTTGCGTCTCATCCGACGATGAGGAAAACGACCTAATATATTTACACCCAAAACGATCCTCCAAAATTCAGGAACAAAACTAATTCGCTCCGCTAGCCTACGTTAACCAACTGACAAGCTTCGCTCGAGCCTCATCTAAACCTGCTCTGTTCAAACTCGAAAAAACTTGCACGGTGACTTGCACATAGTGACTGGAAAGTATATCCGATACCGCTTTTAGCTGGCTCTGAATCTGTGTCCGCTTAAGCTTATCTGACTTTGTCAGTAGCACATGAATCGGCTTTCCGGTTCTGGAAAACCATTCAACCAACTGCTCATCAAGAATCGTCGGAGCATGGCGAATATCCATGACAGCAAATAATCCTCGAATTTGATGTCTGCTAGATAAGTAAGTGGTCAGCTCCCTCGCCCAGGCGTTTCTCATACCTTCGGAGACTTTCGCGTAACCATAACCGGGTAAATCAACTATAAAACGGCCATCAGCCACCTTAAAGAAATTAAGCAAACGGGTACGACCAGGAAGTTTGCTCGTATGAGCTAATTTTTTTTGATTCGTGATCACGTTGATCGCGCTAGATTTTCCAGCATTAGAGCGTCCAGCAAAAACCACCTCTCCACAGTCATCCTCTGGAATTTGATGATATTTTTCAAACGACTTCCAGTACTCAGCATTTTGAACAACTAAAGTCATAACAATGAACTAGGATAATTTCAAAGCACGAAATGGTAACTGAATAGCCAGGTAATCGGCAAAATAAACGAGCTATGGCGTATTTTCAAACGGGCATGTCCTTGCCGCCATCAACAGGCCTTAAAAGCCTCGCCGGCCGCATCAACCGTATCCTGTATATCCTGTTCGCTGTGAGCGGACGACACAAAGCCTGCTTCAAATGCTGATGGAGCAAGATTAATTCCTTGCTCTAACATGGAATGAAAAAACCGATTAAATCTTTCCCGGTCACAATTCATTACAGCCTCATAAGTCTCCGGTACCTTCTCAGTAAAATACATGCCAAACATACCGCCCACGTGAGCGGCGCAAAATGGAATACCTACTCGTTTTGCGTGTTCCTCGATGCCTTCCGCTAGCTCTCTAGTTTTATCTTCTAAAGAATCGAAAAAACCATCTTCACTTACCAAGTCCAAAGTAGCTAGTCCGGCGGCAACTGAAATTGGATTTCCCGATAACGTCCCCGCCTGATACACCGGACCGGTTGGAGCTAATTTTTGCATGACTTCTCGTCGACCACCAAAAGCGCCCATAGGCAGACCGCCTCCAATAATCTTACCTAAAGTCGTGATATCTGGCTCGATTCCATACAAGCCTTGCGCACCCTGCGGTCCGACCCTAAAACCGGTCATCACCTCATCAAAAATCAGTAGGGCGCCATAATGAGTGCATACTTCACGGAGCCGGCTTAAAAAGTGCGCTTTGCCTTTTACAAGATTCATATTACCCGCGATCGGTTCAATGATGACTGCGGCAATGTCTTTACCCACGCTATCAAAAGTTTCCTCGAGTGAATTTAGGATGTTGTAATCCAGGACAAGAGTCTGCGCAACCAAGTCAGGCGGGACGCCGGCAGAACTGGGGGCTCCAAAAGTCAAAGCACCAGAACCCGCTTTGACCAGCAAAGAGTCCGAGTGTCCATGATAACAACCCTCAAATTTTACAATCTTGGGCTTTGCTGTGTAACCACGAGCCAACCTTATCGCGCTCATGGTTGCCTCTGTACCCGAACTCACTAGGCGGACTTGCTCCATAGCTGGAAATGTGGCCGTCAAGCGCTCGGCCAAAGTCACCTCGCCAGGCGTTGGCGCACCGAAACTTAGTCCACCGTCTGCGGCATTTTTCACCGCTTCAACAATTTGTGGGTGAGCATGCCCCGCAATCATCGGGCCCCATGAACCGACGTAATCAATATAAGCGTTACCATCGACATCGAAAATTTTGCTGCCCTCGCTTCTCACAATCGTTTTAGGCACACCACCCACCGATCCAAATGCTCTCACCGGAGAATTCACTCCGCCTGGGATTACTTCTTTCGCGCGCTCAAACGACAACGTATTACTCGACATATAAACTACCCTTTTAACCTAGCCTAATCATGATTCAAATCGAACATAAAAGTTCATCCACTCGCGGGCTCTTGACTCAACATCAGGCACTCCAAATAGACTATTAATAATAGCTATAGTACACGGGCCACATTTCAACAAATCATGGGCATTATTAAGATTTATCCCGCCGATCGCAACAACCGGAATTGTAAGCCTGCTAGCACCTACCTTCCGGAGTACATCGAGTGTAACCGGCGTGGCAGACGATTTCGACGATGACGGAAAAAATGCGCCAAAGGCGACATAATCAGCCCCTTCGTCTTGCATCCTCAATGCTAACGAGATGTCATCGTAACATGACACACCAATTATCTTCTTAGGTCCTAAAATATGACGCGCGCGATCAAGCGCTTGATCATGCTTACCAATATGCACACCGCATGCGTCGACCATCGCGGCCAAAGATGGGTCATCATTAATGATCAACAAACCACCTGACGAATGGATTATTTCTTTGAGTCGTTTAGCAGCCCTAAGCTTTTGGTCCGACGAGCTGACTTTATTTCGATATTGAAACAAGCGTACCCCCCCTTCTATAGCTTCCTCAACTTGCGATATCAACAGCCTCAAATTATCGGTGTCAGGAGTAATAGCATAGATCCCAGTCTGAAAAACCTTCCTAAAATTAGATCTCATTCTAGCCCTCTAAGCCTATTTGGTATCAATTGGCCGTTACCGATCCCGAACCCTGTCTCAAGGCTCTTCCAAGTAAACTGCTGCGCTTCGCCTACAGCTTCAGATACAGACGACCCATTCGCTATAAAAGCGGCAATAGCAGAAGCTAAAGTACACCCAGATCCGTGATACTCATTCATGAGACGCGGCCAGACCCATGAATCCACCAAGCCAGCTTTGTCGAATAAGCTATTTTTGACGTCTTTTCGGTCGGCGTGAGTACCCGTAAGTAGAACAAACCCCACACCACATTCAATCAATTCTGAAGCTTTGTCATTTAGGTGCGCAGGAGACAAAACTTCGTGATTCAATCCTGACAAACCAATTATCTCGTTGGTATTTGGCGTTACCACCAGACATCGAGGCAGTAAGTCTTTGACTATCTTCTCAACCAACAACTTCGAACCAAAGGTGTAGCCTCCACCTGAGCTCAGCACCGGATCAAGAACCACAGGCTTACTTGGAAATTTCCGTAAGACCAACATGATTTCTTGGAGCGCATCAATATTGGGGATCATCCCAATCTTTATTACATCGATTGCAATATCCTCTAGTAAAACCTTTGCTTGTTCACGGATCAGTTTAGGGTTTACGGGGCTAACGCTGTGGACTCTGCTCGTATCCTGACTTGTAATGGATGTGACGACAGTCAATGGGTGACAGTTAAGCTGAGCCAGCGTAAGCACGTCCGCCTGTAACCCCGCTCCGCCCGTCGGATCAGAACCAGAAAAAACTAATGCCACCGGTTTACTTTTAATCATAAATATATGGTTTACTCATCTTTGATTTAGAATGCTACTTGAAGTAGATACGTTTTTAACCTCCTTTACAAAAAATAACTAATGAATAACGAAAATAGCAACGACTTTAAGACTTATATGTGTTTAATCTGCGGCTTCATTTACGACGAAGAAGCCGGCTCGCCAGATGAGGGGCTAAAGCCAGGAACTCGGTGGGATGACGTGCCCGTTAATTGGGTTTGTCCGGAATGCGACGCTAGAAAAGAAGATTTTGAACTTGTCGAAATTTAAGGATATTTAAAATGCGGATGCTACACACCATGATTAGAGTTGGCGACTTAGACCGATCAATAACTTTCTACACCGAAGTTCTAGGAATGAACTTAATTCGCAAAGTCGACTTTCCAGGTGGCCGTTTCACAAACGCATTTGTAGGCTATGGCTTGGAGTCTGAGACAGCAGTCATGGAGCTCACACACAATTGGGATACAAATTCCTATGACTTAGGGAACGGCTATGGTCATGTTGCAATTAGCGTGACCAATGCGCGTGAAGCTTGCGAGAAAGTGAAGGCACGTGGAGGTCGAGTTACTCGTGAGGCTGGGCCCATGAAACACGGCTCAACTATAATCGCATTTGTCGAAGATCCCGATGGCTATAAAATAGAACTTATAGAAAGAGATTAAAATTTCTTGTCCTGAAAAATTACGTTAGACAACCGAACATAATCGTCCACGGACAAAGTCTCAGGTCTTTGAGCTGAGTCGATATCTGCCAACGCAAATTGCTCAGTAGAGACAACTCCCTTTAAAGCATTTCGCAATGTCTTACGTCTTTTGGAAAATGCACCAAATACAATACGTTTAAAGATCGAACGATCTACGCGATAGGGTTTCGCTCTTGGCTTCAGGTATAAAATTGAAGACCAAACTTGAGGCTTCGGCTGAAACGCTTCTGGTGAGACATCAAAAAGCTTCTCAAGCTCCCAACCTAGCTGAAGTGTGACACTTAGCTTCCCGTATTCAGCTGACCCCGGTGCCGCTACAATACGGTCCACCACCTCCCGCTGCAGCATAAAAATCGCATCTTGAATAAACTCGATCTGAGTATCAACATGAAACAAAATCGGCGTGGAAATATGATAAGGCAAGTTTCCTAATAACCTCAACGAACCTCCTAATTGCGACAAACTAACGTCTAGACAATCGGCCTCTATCACCCTCAAACGCTCCGCAGCATAGTGCGAACGCAAATAATGTACCGCATCGCGGTCTACCTCTATTACTGTGAATACAGATATCTTTTTGAATAACTCGCGCGTTAGCGCGCCATACCCAGGACCTATCTCGATGATCTTATCATCCGAAGAAAAGCTACCGGCTTCAATAATTTCTTCAATTACACGCGGATCACGAAGAAAATTCTGGCTGAATCTCCTCTTGGCCGCCGGAAACACCATTCAACTAATTAATTAACGTATTTAATGAAAGTAGTATCTCGCACCTGACGTACCCACTCTTCAAACCGAAACTCCAGTTTCTGTTGCATTATTGCTTGTCGCGCAACCGCCTTTTGCCGTTCGTCAGAAACATCCGAGTCCCTCCGGTCTAGCACCTCGATCAAATGATACCCAAATTGAGTTCTCACCGGTTCGCTGACTTCGCCAGCGTTTAGACTATCAAGTGCCCGCTGAAACTCGGGAACAGTCTCCCCTGGCATCAACCAACCAAGCGAACCTCCTTTTACGCCACTAGGATCATCAGAGATAGCCTTAGCTAATTTCTCAAAATCTTCGCCCGCAAGGACTATCCTGTTGCGGATATCCATTGCCTTCACCAAGGCATCTTCTTCGGAGACCGCACGATCAATTCGAAAAAGAATGTGGCGGGCTAGTGTCTGCTGGACAATTATCTGCGCGTCACGGCCTCTCTTATCTAGCAAATAAAGGATATGTAAGCCGTTAGGGCTACGCAGCACTTCGCTTCTCTGACCAATTCTCAAAACTTTCAAGGCTTCTAGAAATAAGTCAGGCAAATTGGACGCATCTCTCCAACCCATAACACCGCCTTCTAACGCATCACTAGCATCTGATAACTCCGC